>Ga0209211_10000674_pt1 | contig 68330 bp, 59 predicted proteins | sample RifGroA2_FD_183992 | JGI IMG/M metagenome (GOLD analysis project Ga0209211, IMG submission 183992) | Groundwater microbial communities from Rifle, Colorado, USA - Groundwater A2 (SPAdes) (version 2) | ecosystem: Environmental > Aquatic > Deep subsurface > Groundwater | place: Rifle, Colorado... | reverse complement strand
GGTAGAGCCTGTCGGTCCGGCTTCTCCTGTTGCTCCTGTTGGTCCAGCATCTCCTGTTGCTCCGGTTGAACCTGTTGATCCTGTTGGACCTTGTTCTCCGGTTGAACCTGTTGATCCTGTTGGCCCCAAATCTCCTGTAGCACCGGTGGCGCCTGTTGAGCCTGTCGGTCCTGTTTGTCCTGTTGCTCCGGTTGCTCCAGTTGGTCCGGCTTGTCCGGTAGAACCGGTTGATCCTGAAGGTCCGACTTCACCGGTTGAGCCTGTTGCACCGGTTGAACCTGTGGGCCCTGTCTCTCCTGTGGCGCCTGTAGCTCCTGTTGTTCCTGTGGGTCCTGTTGCACCTGTAGGACCAGTTTCACCGGTCGGTCCTGTTTCACCTGACGGACCTGTTTCACCAGTGAATACTTTACCGCTGCCAACAGGTGTTGGGGTAGGAGAAGTACCAGCAATAGCGGATTCGCAAATAACCAGATTGTTATTATCGTCAATACATATTGCTTTTCCCGTACCGGTTGTAAGACCGGTGAATACAATTGATCCCGAAGATTGAATTCCGGTAGCTGATTGGATTGCGCCTGAATTATCAATAACAAATGCGCCATTTCCCGCAGTTAAACCGCCTTCAATTTCAATTTCACTGGTTTCTATTCCTCCTTCTGCTTTTAATAATCCAGAAATAGTTGCCAGGTTTTTAATGGCAGTTTCCAATTTAATTTCAAATACAGACTTTTCGGTTTCCAAGCTCAATACCTGTCCCAGAGCTTCTTCTTTGGAAATATCCTGAAGTGGGGGTATTGTGATTTTATTTTTATTATTATTGACATATAAATAAAAAAATCCTCCGACGCTGCTTGAGAAAACTATAATTGCGGAGACAATGCCAAATACAGACAGACTTCTTGTTCCCGGTATATATGAAAAAGAAGGGAGTGGATGCAGCAAGGGTAAATTGATAAAGAAATTCGGTATACGAAATTTGGCAAAAAGCGCTCTTGGTACTATAAATAGTAGGGAATTTTTCGGCCGAGGCTCCATTTTCCTAAAGGGTTTCGCCTTTTGTGGTATAGTAATTTCCGGTTTGATCCATTTAAGTACTTGTTTTAATGTAACGGTATATCTGTAAATAGTCGAAGAGGGGATTTGATTATTTTGGCAATCCAACTGATAGCGGGAGATCAGCTCAAGACTGATTTTGTCGGGAGAAAAAACTGGATCAACATTTTTGATAAACCACTCATAGAATTTAGATAAATCCGCCTGATAATTTCTTGATGAATTTTTACTTAATCCTTGACTTGCCAGATATGATGCGAATTGTTTGACAATTGTGGTTTTAGGATTATCCGATAGTATTTCTTGAGATGATTGATTCTGAATATCACTGGGAAGATTTATCTCAGTTTTAGCATTTACGGAAGGAAGTATATTTATATTGGGTTTAATCCAAATGAAGAATTGTTTTACTGAAGCTACATTTCTCCGTACTGTACTCTCAGGTAAACCATATTCTCTGAGATAGTTCTGGTAGTTGTTTATATAATCGGGGTTTGATGTTTGCGGTTCAAATGATCCACCCGTAGTAATTTCGTACCAGTGGAGGAATTTTGCCAGATCAGCGCAGTAGTTTCTGATCGAACTTTTGCTTAGCCCTTTTGTCTTTAAAAATTCGGCAAATTCTTGGGGCAGTTGAGACACTTTTTTTAGTTTTACAAATTTATGTAATGTATTGAAATATCAATCTATTACATAAACTATTCATACAATATAATAATAACAGGATTTTGATAATGATTGTCAATAGGTAATAGAGTTAAGTACTGTTTTTGAGTTAATTAGTTATTCACAAAACTTCTAATATTTCACCGGAGCAAGAAATAATAATATGGCCTATAGAAAAACTTATAAATTGGTAAGAAGAATTCGGTTTTTATGAAGTTCAGACAAGTCTGAAATTAAATATTTTTGACATAAATGTGGTCTAAAAATTTATTTTTTTTAATCAAATCTGAGGAGATGATTAATTGCAGAATAGAAGTGATATTAGATTGCTTTAAGAGAAAATCAATGAATTTTAGACATACTACAGAGCTTCAGGGGAATATTGGGTCCGGTCACCTCCCGCAGTTCAATTAATCAACGTACTCAAATTGGTAATTTTTAACCTTATAGTACTGGAAGTTGAAGCTATTTTGAGTGTTTCTTCGGAGATATTATATTATAGGTTATCAAAATTCTCTTTTAATAATACAATTATAGGCTTATTAAATTAATATGGAGCGTTGTAATAGATAAATTATAATAGTCAGATAAACAAGAACTATTTTCACACCGTGAAAATTACCAGATTATGTTATTGATGATTATTTTCGAGTATATTAAATATAATCCATCATACGGATGTTTTTCCCGTTGCAAAAGTATAATAATTATGGAGTAATCAATTCTTGATAAGAAAATGATAAGATTAGATGAGGTTAAATTAGTTTTGCATCTTCCAGACAACCGATGTAAAACAGTTTTTCCGGTGGAATTCCGTCGGCTTTACCTGACAATATCAGGCCGACATCTTTTATGGTTTTTTCCCTGGGCACGAAAGCCCCTTTTTTACCGGTTTGGGATTCAACCGTAAAAAAAGGCTGGGTCATATAATTGATTAACCTTTTACCCCGTTGGAAAATTTGCTGATCATAGGCGGATAATTCAGCCTCACCGACAATTGCCACAGTTCGAGACAAGACTTTATGGTTATTCAGAAGCTCCAGAGCTTGAGTGGCCGTATTGTAATGTTCTTCGCCGACGATATTCTTGTTTAGAGTAGATGCAGACGACATAAGGGTATCAATTGCAGGATTATAGCCCCGGGAGGCTATTGCCCGGGAAAGAATTACCACAGCATCAAGATGCGATATTATAGCCGCAACTCCTACGTCACTTAATTCATCCGAGGGTACATAAACAGTTTGGACTGAAGTGATGGAGCCGTTTGTGGTTGAGACAAGCCGGTTTTCAAAATTGGATATTTCTGTTTCCAGTGTAGCCTGGTAACCCAGTTCTGAGGGTATAAAGCCCAATACAGCCGAAACTTCACTTCCTGCCTGTATGAACCTGTAAACGTTGTCTGCAAAAAAGAGGATGTCTTTTTTAAAATCGTCCCGGAAAAATTCTGCGATAGTTGAGGCTGCCCAGGCGACCCGGAAACGGATAATTGCATGTTCATTCATTTGACCGAAAATCAAAGCCACCCGGTCTATTACTTTGGCCGCTTCCAGGGCTTTCATGAGTTCATGGCCTTCCCTGATACGTTCTCCTATTCCAGCAAACACGGCCAAACCCTGTGTTCTGTAGGTAATATTTCTCAGAAGTTCCGTCATCAGGACTGTTTTACCCACACCGGCCCCTCCGACGAAACCGATTTTTCCGCCTTTGACAAAGGGAGTGAAGAAATCTATTTGTTTGATGCCAGTTTCTATAACGGTTTTGGAAGTAATCACATTGCCGAAATTTGCTCCCTTACCGTAAATTGCTATATTATTTGACTCTTTCAAAGGCCCTTTATTATCCTGCGGGGCGCCGAAAAGGTTAAATACCCGTCCAAGCACTCCCTGGCCCGCAGGGACCATTAAGGGGTTTCCGGTTGAAACTATAACCATATTCCTATACAGCCATTTTTTTTGGGTTAAAGAGAGGCAGTAAAGGCGGTTTCTGCCCTTAAAGGCATAATGTTCGAGTCGGATATTTTCGTTTTCGGGAGAGGTCAATATGTCATGGAAATTGGGTAAATCAGTTGACTGGTCAAATTCAACTTCCACTGTCTGGCCTCTGATTCTGACTATTCTGCCTTCAAATTTTGACTTTGAAGCCTTTTCCGGCGGTGATACCCTGGATGATTTTTTTTTATTCTTCATAAGATGACGATCATTCTTCTTCATATAATCTCAGGGAAGAGAATGTTTCCAGGAGTTTTGCGTTTATAAATGAAGCCGTGTTTTTTCTGATTTCCGATTGCTTTTCTTTGATTAAATCCCCGGATCTTTCTTCAGCCGCGCTCATCGCCAACAGGCGGGCGGCTGTTAACGAAAGGTCGGTCTCCAGCATGATCCTTAAGAAAAGTAGACGTCTTACCTGATGGTTAAAGAAATCAAGAATTTTGGGCAGGTCCGGTTCGAAAAGCACCTTGATCTCTTCCTTTTCTCCGCCTTCAGGCGCTGCAGCCTGAGTGATATCAGAAATACCGACAGTTTGGTTTACTAATGAAACAAATTTGGGGTAATACAGCAAAATCGAATCGTAGTTTATTGTTTTTTCGACGAACTGGCTGCATTCATCGACCGAAGGGGTATCTTTTTGAAACAGCTGGGACTGATAATTTCTGCCGAAAGAGGATATTTTCATGAAGCTTTGGCCTGTTTGGCCGACTACCATCAGGTCAGAATTTTGCGTTCTGGTCTTTTCAACAAAAAGCCGCATGATGTTGGAATTGATATTGCCGTAAAACCGTTGATTTGAAGTAACTGCCACGGAAAGTGTCTTAAGCTGGACTTTCGGCAGGGGAGTGTTTTTTTGAGCAGGAATTTTGAAATAACTGATCCTGACCAAATGGTATAAGTCGCTTATTTCCTGGTACAATTTGACGTTTCTTTGAAAATTGTCCCTGATTTTCTTCAAGTGCCCTGCCGAAGATTCGGTCAGGGCGGAAGTGATTGACTTCATGGTATTCAAATCATCGAGTTCTTCCTTGAGATCGGTTAAGGACGGCATTTTTCCTCCAAATTTTTGTGTTTTGTTTTTAATTTTTCAATCAGATCCTCAAGAGTCATGGTATCTATGGTTTTTACCAGGTCCATGTTGTTTTCGGATGACAGTTGTTTGATTATTTCATTTTTAAACTTCAAGACAAAGTTAGTATCTTTGTCGTCAAAAAAGCCGGTAAAAATCAGAGAAAGAAGCATAATTTGAACTTCAGGTTTAATGTAAGTCAGTGAATCCTGCCTGATTAGTAACTCCGTGACTTTTCCTCTTTTTATGGTCAGGAGCGTTTGGCCGGTAAGCTCCGTACCGAAATGGGAAAAACGTTCGACTTCATGGTATTCAGCCAAAAGCGATCTTATTCTGTCCGAAAGTACTTTATGGATAAATTTCTGGGTTTGCCGGCCGACACGGGTTACCGAGTGGTCAATTTCAATGGCGGGATAGTGTCCTTGGGACCTTAATTTGGCGGAAAAAAGTAAATGCCCGTCAGTCATGGACATGACGTTAGTAGGGATAAGGGAGGTAAAATTTTCGATATCCGTTTCGATAACGGGCAAAAGGGTAATGGAGCCTTTGCCTCTTTTTTCATTAAAATTGCCGGCACGCTCGACCAGGTGGCTGTGCTGGTAAAAAATATCGGCAGGATAGGATTCGCGGCCGGGGATTCTGCCTGCCAGAAGGGCAATTTCCCTCATATATTTGGAATGGCTCGCCAGATCGTCATAAATCAGGAGAACATCCTTCCCCTGGTCCCGGAAATATTCAGCAACCGAGGTGGCCACGGCAGGAGCGATGGCTATCAAAGGCGCTGAGTCCGAGGAGGTTGCCGCGATGATGATGGTATATTTATCCGCGCCGTTTTTTTGCAGGTTTTCCGAAAATTCGCGGACGTCGATTTCGCTCCTGCCGATGGCGGCATAGACGCAGATTCTTTTTTGTTCTTTCTGGTGCACGACCACATCCAGGAGAAAGGGAGTTTTTCCGCTTCTGGGTGCACCGTAAATCAGTTCCCTTTGGCCTATCCCGACGGGCACCAGCGTATCGACAGAGATCAGACCGGTGTAAAATTGTTTATTGACAAGTTCCCTGCAGTCAATTCCGGGAGCAACGGCATCGATGTCGATTTCTTCGCCTCCCGGCGGCAGTCCCGCTTTTCCGTCCTTCGGTTTGCCGACCGGATTGAGGATCCTGCCGAAGAGATCCGATTTTAAACTGACTCTTAACCCGTCTTTCAAAACGGTAAAAGAGTCGCCCGGTTTGGGATTAGTCCCTTCGAGCATCCATGCTTCTATTTTTTCTTCTTCCAGAGCCGTAATGATTGCCCGGTTTCCTTTCGAGTTGACGATAACATCATTGACCCGGACAGAAGGCAATCCTTCAAGAAAAATCAGGTAATCCTGGGAAGAAATGCAGTATCCGACTTCAGCGGTTTGTGCAGAATCAGGTTTTGACATAATTATCAAGGATTTTATTGATTTCCGGTCTTTTCCCCTGCAGGAAATATTTTAGTGAAAAGTCACGGTAGACTCCGTTTCGGGAAAGAGCGCATCCGAGAGTCAAATTCTTATCCGTATCAATCTCGAGAAGCGTATTTTTGGCAACATTTTGTTTAAACCAGGATCCGATTTTAAACAGTTCTCCTTCCGTCAATTCGACGGGCACATACAGATGGATTGTTTCCAGTTTGTCCAAAGCTTTGGAGATTTTTCTGATGATCGGATAGGCATTATTTTTGTTGAATGAGGCATAAAATTGGGCAGGCAGTTGCTTCATGGCTTCGATATCATATTCGGAAGCCTTCAGGCTTTTAAGAAATTTTTCCAGGTTTAGGGATTTATTCTTGAAAAATTTATTTTCCAGAAATTCCTTTAAAATCCGCACCCTTTTGACGGCATCGGCTTTGGTATTGCAGACAAGGATTAATTTTTGCAGAATTTCGTTTTCGTTCATTATTTATAAAGCATGGTTTTTCTTGGCTTCCTCAAGTGCCTTATAAATAAAATCGCTCTGGTCGGAGAGTGACAGTTTTTTATCTATGGTCAGGCGCAGGACTTCCTCCAGAATATCGACTATTTTTTCATCCAAAACTTTCCTGCGGTGTATTTTGTATTCTTCAATTTCGCCATTTGCTTTTTGCATTTCACCCTCAATCTGGTTTTTTATCCTGCTCTCGAGCTCCTGGGTATATTCGGTCAGGGATTTTCCAGCCGTATCAATAAATTCAGTAGCTTTTTGGTCAAGAATTTTTTGATTTGCCGTAAGGGAAGCGGTGATTTTGTTTTCAATTGAGGCCAGGAATTCCTTATAAACTTTGTCCGCTTCAAGGGTGTTTTTTTCAAATTTCTGCTGGATTTCATTTTCAAGCTTTTCGATGTCAGTCCTGTAGCTGTCGACTATTTTCGTGCTGAGGAGTTTTTCTGCGGCCACCAGATTCAATCTTTTTGATTGGGCTACAGAGACTATATCCTGGGCCTTATTGATGGCTCTGCCGATGATCGAGTCTGATTTAAGTAGTGCTTCTTTTAATATTTTCTGATTGGGAATCCCACCTTTATTTAAATTGTCATTCTCTTTTTTTATCAGGTAAAGAACTACGGCTACCAGGGCAACGAGAAGAAGATTAACGGTTAAAATCAGGTACTGGAGGGAGGCGGTCATAACTTAAATATAGAATCTAAAGAGAGAGAATGGCAAGGCTTAAAACTATGCCGCCGATTGAAACAATCGCAATCAGAATGACATTGATGACGATCATGCTTTGGATTGAGACTTTTGCCAGGGGATTTCTGCCGATTGCCTCTATGCCTTTGTTGATATTTTTGCCGAAGGTATTGAAATTAATGAAAATTACTATTACGGCGACCAGGCCGGCGATTACGTAACGGATTATTTTTTCCGCGTTTCTGGACGTTTTGATATTGAACATCAAAGCCTGGGAAATCTGTTTAAGAGTGCCCAATAGGCCTCCTGAAGCCTTGATTAAAGTGGGGGAAGCCGGGCCGATGCCTATTTCCGTTTTAATTTGTCCCTTGGCAATAGCCTGGTTTTCAAAGTTTTCCTTGGTTCCGTTTTTTTCATCGAAATCCTGAAGGGCAACTCCGAGCATATAACCTCCCAGATTATCGGCTTTTTGCCCGTGACCTTTCAGGGGTGATGAGGTGATATAATCCCCGGCTTTTATGGGTCCTCCGAGAGTGGAAATATTGACATTGACTATTCCGGTACGGGCAACAGGGGAACCGGTGGCTGTTTTGATTAAAAAAGCGGGATCTTCAACTAAGACACCGAACATTTTTTCGTCAAATGATACGGACGCCGGGGCAAGATTGGCATTTTGTCCTGTCAGTGAAAGGATATCACCCGGTTTGGCTGATCCGTCAACCGGGCGGGTTATGGCAATATCCAGGTTTCCGGCTTGGGAAAAAATTTCTTGTGGCCAAGAGAAAAAAAGAAAAGCCGAAAAAAGTATTATGGTGAGGCTGTTCATTTTAAGTTGATCTTACTATCAGACTAGAATAAGCCAAACTATTTTTCAAGTAAAGTTACATATTGACAGGGTAAAAATTACATTTCATACTGATTTTAACTACAACAATTCCTCGTAGTGGAGGGATTTTTTGTATAGTTAAAAATGAATGTCCGGGGAATACTAAAAGGCGCCGATAATCTCAGGGGCATAGGAGCCTACAAAACAGACCGTGAAGTACGGCTTTTATTCCTGAAAAGGGCTAAAAAAGCAGCCCTATTCCAGTTGGTTTCAAAAGACGGAGAAAATTTTCAGGAAAGCACCCCTCTTGAAATAAGAGACAAAAGGGACAGGCAGACCGATGTATCAGAACTGTCATCAATCAGGGTTTCCTCCGATCAGCAAAAATTAATCTCGGTTTACAAGTTCGGATCGGGTATTACTCCGTCAGTATACGTCGGACGGGGAAAAGGGCAGAATGCTTTCAGGACAGTATCCAGGATTCCGCAAATTTCGGAAACAGCGCAAATAGTATCCGGCTATAAATTCAAAGGATTGTATGTCTCTTATTCAGGCGGAGAGAATATCAGAATTCTCACCTCGGCCAATTTGCAGAAATGGCAGATATCCAAAAAACCGGTCTTTACTTTAAATGAACAGGCAGCTATCGAAATAGGGGCAGTAGAGAAAATAAATAGCGGTATTTTAGTCATATATTTTGAAGCTATTCCTGCTGGTAGCGGGAAATTTTTTTACTCAATTAATGCCGCCATCTTCGATGATCAGAATCCGCATAGTTTAATCATCAAAAGCGACCAGCCGATTTGGGAGGAACCGGGTGAATGGAATAATTTGAACATCAATATCAGACCTTTCGGCCTGATTACCCTGGGTGAAAAACTGATAAGTTACTGGCAGCTTGAACAAAATGAGATTATTGCCATAATCCATGAAAAAAGGGCAAAGATTCACCAGGAATCCCAAAAAATAGTTCCGGCGATTCATCTGATAAAACATCATGAAAATCCCATTATCGAACCCATCCCCGGGAATTTTTGGGAATCCAAGGCGACCTTCAATCCGGCGGCTGTCTATGATCAGGGGAAAGTTCATATTATATACCGGGCAATCGGAGATCACGACATGTCCATGCTCGGTTATGCCGCGAGCCGCGACGGGAAGCACATTGATGAAAGGCTGAAAGACCCGATATACATCCCGACGGAACCGTTTGAGTTTTCTGCCAAAGGCGGACAGACTCAACAGATTCCTTTATCCGCCTATGCTTCCGGAGGCGGGGGATACGGAGGGGTTGAGGATCCCCGATTGACCAAGATCAATGGCAAGATGTACATGACTTACGTTGCTTATGACGGAGCGGGACCGCCGAGAGTCGCTCTCACTTCCATTGCGCTTGCTGATTTCAGAAATAAAAACTGGAAATGGAAAAAACCGGTGATAATTTCCAAACCGAATGTCGTCGATAAAAATGCCGTTATTTTTCCCGAAAAAATAAACGGCAAATATTGCATCCTGCACCGGATCTACCCGGATATCCTGATTGATTTTGTGGATTCCCTTGATTTTGATGGAAGTACGTATTTGCCTGGAGAATATAAAATTTCTCCCAGAAGACTTTATTGGGACAGCCGCAAAATCGGTGCGGGAGCCCCGCCCATACTGACTGATTCCGGCTGGCTGCTTATATACCAGGCTGTCGGCAACCAGGACCCCGGCCGTTACAAGATAGGAGCGCTCCTTCTTGATAAAAATGATCCTACGCTAGTTTTAGCCAGGACTGACAGGCCGATTTTGGAACCTGAAGAAACTTATGAAAATGAAGGACTGAAATACGGTGTGGTTTATCCCTGCGGAGCTATAGTTCTCAATGATGAATTATTGGTTTATTATGGCGGGGCTGATATGGTAACCTGCCTGGCCAGCGCCAAATTGGATCTTTTTTTGAACGATTTGAAGTATCATCATGTCGGCACTCTGAAACAGGTGCACATATGATAAATGTCCAAAGATTTGAAGACAACCCTGTATTATCTCCCATAAAAGCCTACCCTTGGGAAAGTGCGGCTGTATTCAACGGCAGCGTCGTTGTTTCCGACAGCCACTATTACCTTGTCTACAGAGCGGTGGGCCTCAAGCAGCCCTATGCCAATACGGCAATTGCCTTGTCGACGATAGGTCTTGCCTCAAGCGGAAACGGCAAACATTTTGAAAAAAGGCACCAGTTTATTGTCCCTTCCGAAAATTTTGACAGGTTCGGCTGTGAAGATCCCAGAATAACCAAATTTGAGGGAAAATATTACATTTTCTATACCGCCCTTTCCGCCTATCCTTTCACCCCCGACGGCATTAAAGTCGCCGCTGCCGTGACCGGTGATTTGTCGAAAATCGAGGAAAAACACCGGGTGACGACTTTCAATTCCAAAGCCTTTGGCCTTTTTCCTGAAAGGGTGAACGGCAAAATTACGGCAATTCTGACAGCCGATACTGACCGGCCGCCTGCCAAAATCGCCATTGCCCAGTTTGACAAAATAGAGGATATCTGGTCGGCGGAATACTGGAACAATTTCTACCGCTCCATAAATGCCGCAACTATCAATCTGGTTCGTTCTGGCCACGACCATGTGGAAGTCGGTGCCGTGCCTGTCAAAACAAAAGAAGGCTGGCTTCTTATTTATTCTTATATCTATAACTATTTTATCGGGCATCCGACTTTTGCCATTGAGGCGGTCTTATTGAAAGGTGACGACCCGAAGCAGGTTATAGCCAGGTCCGCGGAATCGCTTCTGGTACCGGAAAAACATTATGAATTATACGGGGTTGTTCCCAATATCGTATTTCCCTCAGGCGCAATTATCGAAAATGATGAACTGGTCATTTATTACGGGGCTGCCGATACTACAGTTTGCAGGGCAAGCGTGCCTTTAAACGTACTGTTGAAAAGTTTGCTGCCCCAGTCGGCCGGCGTGCCCGTATTTAAAACAAAAGATATCATTCCGAAAGAAAGATACAGGGGAAACCCCATAATCTCACCGAAAAAGGAAAACATATGGGAAAACAGGTTTACTTTCAATCCTGCGGCCATTTATTTGGAAGGGAAAGTTCATCTCTTATACAGGGCAATGGGCCAGGATGACGTTTCCGTATTGGGTTACGCGGTCCTTGGCGACGGCTATAATATTGCGGAACGACTGGAAGAACCTGTCTATACTCCCAGGGAGGATTTTGAGAAGAAAAAAGGGGGCAATGCAGGCTGCGAAGACCCCAGAATAATCGCCGTAAATGACCGGATTTTCATGTGCTATACGGCTTACAACGGCATTGATAACCCCAGAGTGGCATTGACTTCAATTAGCATCCCTGATTTTATAAATAAAAAATGGAATTGGGAAAAACCGGTTTTAATTTCACCGCCGAATATTGATGACAAGGATGCGATTATGTTTCCCGAAAAAATTAACGGCAAGTATGTTTTCCTGCACCGGTTTTCACCCAATATCTGGATCGATTATTATTCCGAATTGGAATTCGGGGAAGACAACTATTTAAACGGTGAAATCCTGATGGAACCGCGTGTATACAGTTGGGACAGCGAAAAGATCGGTATTGGCCCGCCGCCCATAAAAACCAGGGCAGGCTGGCTTCTTGTCTATCACGGAATTTCCCGCTATTCGAAAAAATACCGTCTTGGGGCAGCACTTCTGCAGACGGATAACCCGTCGGTGGTCTTATCCAGGCTTGATTATCCGGTTATGGAACCGGAAAGCGAGCACGAAAAAAGGGGTTTCCGGCCAGATACGGTTTTTTCCAACGGGGCAGTGGTTATCGGGGATAAATTGTTTTTATATACCGGAGCTGGAGACCAGGTAGTAGATGTCGTCACCATGCCCTTGGAAAAGCTTCTTGCCGAACTCAAAAAATACCACATTTAACTTTCTTTTATTAGCCGAAATTCTTGAAGTTTAAGCTGGATTTGATGTGATTTGATTTATTGAAAAAGTTGTATAAAAGATGTAGATTAAACTGTAAATGCTTACAAAATCCGATCTTCGAGAGATCCAAAAAATTGTTAAAACGGAAGTTCAGCAGGAAACCAGAAGAATAATTAAAGAAGAATTAGTGCCTGTTAAAAAAGATATAATGCAGATAAGAAAAGATATAAAAGCAATTAATTGAAGACCACTTAAGTCTTCCGCCGATATCAAATTAAATATATTCCTCCCCTTTGAATTAGTATTTCTTTGCTCCCACAAAAAGCATTTTTTTATTGTAAATCTTACGGAAAAGCAATATGTTTATTATTTCGGAAATGCATTATTAACTGAAAATTCGACAGATGAAAGGAGGTGATTTTTTTATGACGGTTCAGCAATGGAATGATCACAAACAGCATATGGATGAACATATAACCTGGCCGGCGAACAAGGAGGAAATTGTCGCCGCCTGTAAAGGCATGGATGTGGAAAAGGAAGTTTTGGAAGAGGTTAAAACCAAACTATCCGACGGCAACAGAAAATACACCAAGGAGGAAATAAAAAGCATGCTCGTTATGTAATCGATAGGGAATAGGGGACAGAGATAAGCCGATTAGGCAGAATAAGAACCCTATAGTATAATCTATGGGTGGTCGGATTACAGGAACGATTTAATAAGGTAAAATTAAAAATTTTAGGCCCTTATGCCGGCTCGGAATCAGACGGTTTACAGCCGTTTACCGACAGATTGCACTCAACTTATAATGATTTATTACTAAAAGAGCAGGCAAAGCCTGATAAGTTTAATCTCCACTCCCGGTTAATAAAATCCCTGATCGATCAATTTGGTAAAATCGTTGTCGTGGGTATCGCAACCACACCTGATACAAGCTTGCCGCTCCAGGCGGTGTTATTAAGGGTGGCCGCCAGAAGTCTGGCCAGTGACGAGCTGGTCATGGTTGTTTCCAGCCGGGAAATGGAGCATCCTTTAAAATCAGTTTATGAGCGGTATGCCGATAATAAGGATGGCGGCCATGTTTTTGCCGACTATCATTTTGTCAGCCTCAATCCGCTGATACGCATATTATTTACATCCTATAACAATGTGACTTTAATTCATGAACAGACGGTAAAAGCCGGCAGAAAAACAAGTCTGATTGTGGCTGACCGGCCTGATGATGCAAGCCTGCAGATTTTGGCAAATTTGCAGCTTAAGAAAAGACTGATTGCCGTTTGGCAGGAAACATTAAAAGCCGATGAAGGAGTATATAATATCGATTTGCCGGCGAAAATAATAATAGAAAAAGTAAAAAGAAAAAGTATAAATACATTATCGGTTGTTAAACATTTTGAAACGACCTCAGGTTACAGCGTAGCTCAATTGAATGAGGTATTCCTTAAGGAACTTGGTTTTTCGCAAAAGCAAATTGATGCTGTCATGCTGCTTCAGGAGAAAGGTCTTGACGCTGAGTACAAAGATTTCGATTTAAGTACGCAGCAATTGATTCGGTTTGTTATAAAAAATTTAAAAAGGTAAAAGGGTAAAAAGAAATTTCTGGGATTAGTTCACAGAAATATTGACGGAGTTTTCCTGGTTTTGGTTTTGAGTTGATTCTTCATAGTGTTCTCCGTTAACTGTGACCGAAACGCTGCTTTCCCCCCCCGAAGAGTTGACGGATACTTCAACTTCCGATGATGACTGGTCTGACTCAATTGATTCAGATAAGTTATCCTCTGTGATCTCATCTTTTGTAAATTCGTCTTCAATTTCCTCCGTCCTGTATTTTTCTTTTTCCTTTGCCTGCCAATCTTTATGGAAGTCAAAATCAATATTTGTTAAATAGTGGAAATCCTTGTCTTGCCAGTCTTTCCAAAAGTCCCGGGAATATTCATGGTCTTTGTCTTTTTCCGAACAGTCAAAACTGATGTTTTTGGCATAATAGGTTCCGGGAGTCAGTCCCCAGTCAGAACCGTTTTCGATCTTCAACCAGCCCAGTTTTAACAGAATTTTTATCTCCCGGGACGATAAATTGTCCATATGGTTCCAGTTGGTTTGGATGCCTGAATTTTTATTTTCCGGATTTGTGGGGCAGAAGCACTGGACATAACGTTTGCTGCTTATCTCGAAAACATAATCCGAACCTGACAAAAGTCCTCCTCCGGCGATTTGATGCTCACCCTCTTCGTAGCCTGCTATTTGGGTTCCGCCGGGACTGGGGCACTTGCCGAAATTGTCGGAAAAGCCTGATCCCTGATAATTGCCGGCCACAGCAGTTGAAGCAAACAAATGAAAAAAGAATAAAGAGGAAACCAGGATATACTTTTTCACACAGATATCTTCATACTTTTATATAATAGCAGTAAATTACAAGTGTAAATTTTATGCAAGAAAAAGTTTAGGTTCCGGTCTTGAAAATTCTTATTTCACCGTTTGTGAAAATCAGCGACATGAAGGGATAACGCTCAAAAACTTCTTTTTCATTCAAATCCAAGTTGGAGAGAACAACGTATGTGATGCTTTCCCGCTTCAGGAATCCTTGAGCCTCGGACGCAGTCATCTCCAATCCGTAAAATTTGTTTACCGTATCCAGCCTTATGTTGATTGAAGGGGTAAATATCGATCTGCCGAAATAAACTCTTTGCAGGCTTAGGGCAGGGACAACCAGCCCGAGGCCGGATTTAGCGGAAGTTAAGACAACCCCCAGGTTTTGCTTTTTCAGATACCGCATGCCTTCATAAAGATCCTTGGGCATGAGATTCAGATAGGAGGCACCCAAAAGATTTCCGCTCGTTTGCGACCAGCTGTTGATAAAAACAGGTAAGGCAAAGATAAAGAAAGCCGTTATACAAGCCCAAAATAATAAGCGGTTTCTGACCAGTGAAATTATTTCGGCGGCCATAACGCTGAGGAGGATATAAAAACTGAGAGTCTGGAAACGTAAATTATGAAAACCAGCAAACTTCAGGATATTATTTTGGCTGTCAGGGAAAGGGATCAGGATAAAGAACGCGGAAATTATGCCTGCCGACAACAAAAAAATCCTGCCAAAAGAGACTTTTGATAAATATCCTTTGAGGGCAAAAGGGGATAGAATTAAAAGCGGGCCGATGGCCTTAATAAATTGCAGGGATGAGGGATAAAATAAATGGTCAATATCCCATTGTTTGCCCGCGACAAAGACAGATGCTAAAAATGTATTTTTAAAGATAATCAGGCTTAGGGCTGTCGAGGCTAGCGGCGGCAGAAAATAAAACAAATCCTTGCGGGTTATTTTCCCGGGGCGAAGGACGATGGCCGGTACTAGGGCAAGAGAAAATAAAAGCAAAAGGACAGGAGAAAGCAGGGTTAAAAGTATCACCAAAAGAATATAAATGCAGGCTGTTTTATGGGTGAATTTCTTTTCGATAAGGGAGATAACCGCCAAAATCAGCCACAGGAAGATAAGCTGGGACAGCTGGTGATGGGGCGTACCCATGTTGAATTTGGATACCGGAAAGCCGTTCGAATACCAGAAATCCAACTGGATGATTTTACCGCCTTTGAAAACATAAAATCCGCAGGAGGTCAGAAAGAGGATAAAAGCAGCCAGTTTGGCATTCCGGGATTTATTGTCTATAACAAAGCCTATCAGTTTAAAAGCAGTGATTGCAGATAAAACAATCAATATAAATGAGGCTGTCCAGTATAAAAAAGGAGAGGGGATATTCAGGCGGAAGAGGTAAGGCAGGAAACCGATTAAAGAATACGGCCACCAGACCGGAAAATAGCGGCCGGGATCATTATTGGTAAACAGATTACTGATAAACAGGCTGCCTGCTTTGCCCTGGGCCACAAAAGACAGATACTCAAAATAGTCCTCGTAGTAATGTCCGACCAGCAAATTTACCGTTTCAGGGGGAGTCGTCACCAGTGAGTAAAAGAGTGGGGAGAGGAAATATCCGGTGAAAAGCAAAGACAGCAGTAATACGAAATAATGACTCCGGAGAAATCTGAAAAGCAAAATTTTGCCGCCCCTCATTCTGTTTCCAATTCTACCAGTTTTCTGGTTAAATTTTTCTGGATTCCATTATCAATAGAGGGTTAGGGGAGGGTTCTGGAAGATTTGAAATTTATCTTTCCTTATGATTCAATCCGCCTTCTTTATTTGTCTTCAATTGATTGATTTTAGCCAAAATCATACCATATGCTTCATCTGATCCATGTTGTTGGCTAATTTCCAAAACCAAGTCCAGTGTTGACTGATAATATTCCTCGTGATCTGCCAAATCGGGAAGTTCTGTCCGTTCATCCTCAGAAAAACCCAATATTTTAACTAAATCATTTTTTCCGAACCCTTCGGTTTCTTTCGGGTACTTGGCTCTAAGTGCTATATAAAGAAAAGAGGCATATGGTTCCAAAATGCTGTCAAATATTTCTATCCGGGCTGTCTGTCGGTATTCTTCCGGAATCATATTCGACATACTGCGATGCAAATATCCCGTTAGAATAATTACAGGTCCTTTAAAACTGGTATTTTGGATTAAATGGGTTGCTATATTTAACCCCATATTTTCAGGCGGACCATAAGAATTATTTCTCATAATTACGGCAGAAGTATCAGGATTCTTCTGTAAAAAATCTTCAACCAAGTGATTTGAAGTCACTTTATTAACATTCACACCCATTTCCGTTAATACTTCCTCTGTAGCGGAAGAAAATTCAGAAGAGTCTGCATAAACGACACTGGGTTTGCTTGGCAAGCTCGAAGTCATCAATATATCATACTATATAAAAGGCTATCTGTCGAATCTAAAAATAAATTTGGATGATATCCGGAATCAGCGTAAGAATTTGAAGTTGACGACAGCTTCGTCGAAAGTCGGGCCGTATCCGGCGACGATGATATCCCAAGATTTGGTGGGATGCCTGACGATGACTTCATCTCTCGGTGTGCCGTCTTTTGAGGAAGCGTCATGATAAAGTTTGGTCGGCACCCCGTCCAAAACAATGTCTTCAACTTTTTCGGCAATCAAAGGCGGCCTGGGGATTTCCTCCTGGCAGGTTGCCACGATGCCTGATTCCGGATTATCAGCTTCGGTGATAATTGTGGAAGTGCCGTTGATAGTCTGCTGTTTCAGGTAGGTTGAGGTAAAGGCTAACGAGAAGCCGCAAGCCCTGTCGGTAAATACCGATTGGCTGAGCCCGATTTCGATTTTGTCGTTTTCCGTAAAAGTTTGAGTCGGGGATGGAGGTGGAGTTTCCGTCAGGGTAGGCAGGCTTATTTGGGGAGATGGCAGGGGTTCCTGGTTTTGGGCTAAAAACTGTCTGACTCCCATTTGCTTGCCGATATTAATCCCCAGCAAAAGCGTAGCCACAACAGACAGGAATATTATCAGGAACAGCGTATTTTTGGGCATGGCCTTAATCCAGTTTTTCCGTTTCTTTGTGCGCCGTGTGTTTTTTGCATGTTTTGCAGAATTTCTTGAAAGTCATTTTTTCCGTCTCATTTAGTTTATTCTTGACGGTGATATAATTCTGGCTTTTACACTCCTGGCATACCAGGGCGATCAGCACACGTTGTTCTTTCTTTGCCATGTTCCGAATTATAGCTCAATGCCTGCAATTGAAGCAATAGGAAATGCACGGTTGTATATTCTTCTTGACTAATATTTAAAAACCTTTTAAAACTTAATTAAAGACCAACCCCCCGAAAAAAAAGGATTGGAGGGGATTTTAGTTAGTGGAGAAAATGACTACCCGCGGCATCATAAAAGACAGCCATCATATAAGAGGATTAGGAGCATACAGTCTTCAAAATCAGAAGCTATTGTTTTTTTCCTCCGGCAAATCCATATATTGCAGCCGTAACATACATTTGGATTTCGGCCGCGGCAAAGATGAAGTCAAACTTCTGGACAGTTTGGGAAAAGCGGTCAGTGCGGAAGCTATTTCTTCCTTCCGCATTTCTGCCCAGGGCGGCGTATACTTCCTGACATATTTAAGAAAAAACCGGCACAAATCAGACCTTTATCTGGCCAAGTCAGCCGATTTGATTACCTTTAAAACCATAGGAAAAGTCAGCCCGGACGGGACTGCCGCTGTTATGGTTGCCGATTACAGGTTCCGGGGGCATTTTCTTCTTTATGCCGGCGGTGACGGTTTGCGGATAATTTTTTCGAACAACCTGATTGACTGGAAAACATACAGCCGCATACTTCTTCCCGTCAATTTCAGCCGGACGACCTTTGAGACAGTCTTGACGGAAAAAGTTAAAGAGGGAGTTTTGCTTTACTTTTTTCAAAAAATCATCCAGTTTGACGGCCGGCCGTTTTACAGTCTGCAGGCAGCTATTTTCAATCCGGATAATCCTTCCAAACTCGTCTGGCATTCCGAAAACAGTCTTTGGGAAGAGCCCGGGGAGTGGCAGGATATGGGCGTTGCGCCTGTTCCTTTCGGGGCCATTCTGGTTGGGGAGGAGTTGATCAGCTTCTGGCAGGCAGGCCAAAAGGAAATTCTGGCGGTTACCCATAAACAAAAACACCGGGCGGTCAGCCGCAAAAAATCTTTTCCTACTATTCTTCTGGATAAATTCAGGGATAATCCCATATTGAAACCGGTGAGCGGACACTTCTGGGAATCAAAAGCAGTCTTTAATCCGGCGGCCCTTTATGACAGGAACAGAATTCACCTGATATACAGAGCTGTGGGCAATGACGATATGTCCGTCTTGGGCTATGCCTCGTCCGCCGACGGCATAAACTTCGACCGGAGGTCCGAGGAGCCCATCTACCGGCCTCCCCGACACCCCGGGGGCAAACGGAAACTGAAATACAAGTCCGTTCCTTTATCAGCTTATTCTTCCGGCGGCGGAGGTTACGGCGGCTGCGAAGATCCGCGGCTGACCCGCATTGGCAGGAAGATATATATGACTTATGTCGCTTATGACGGTTTCGGACCGCCGCGGGTGGCATTGACTTCGATAGCTACCTCTGATTTCAGGGACCGGAACTGGCAATGGCAGGACCCGGTTATAATTTCTCCGCCCAATGTTGTTGATAAGAATTGCACCATTTTTCCGGAAAAAATTAACGGCAAGTATGTCATAATGCACCGCATTTTCCCCCATATTCTGATCGATTTTGTCGATAGTCTGGATTTTGATGGATCCAGTTTTTTGAAAGGCGAATACAGGATCAGTCCCAGGCCGACCTCCTGGGACAGCCGCAAAGTCGGGGCAGGCGCGCCTCCCATTAAAACCGAATACGGCTGGCTGCTGATTTACCATGCCGTTGACGACCGCGATCCCGGCCGCTATAAAATGGGCGCTATGCTTTTGGATTTAAATGATCCGACCAAAGTGCTGGCGCGGACACATGAACCGATACTGGAGCCGGAAGAACCCTATGAAAACGAAGGCTTAAAGTACGGCGTTGCCTATCCCTGCGGGGCAGTTGTCTTCAATGACAATCTTCATGTTTACTACGGAGGGGCGGACATGGTTATCTGTATGGCCACCGCTTCGGTCAAGCCGTTTTTAAACGACCTTCTGGAGCACCAAACAGGCATCCTGCACCCGATAAGCTTCAATTAATCTTTAACTTTCTGCTATACTTCCCGTTTAAATATGGACAACCGGCGTGTCTACCTTATCGGTCATCTGTCCGAAGACTTAAGCAATCACGAAACGAGGATGGGAGGGGCAGTTGCATATATGGCCAGAGTATTTAAAAATCTCGGCTGGACACCCCGTATTATCACCAAATTGCCCGAAAATCACCGGTATATTCAAAAACTCCAGGATTTAGGCGTAGAAGTCCATAATCTGCCGATCAGAAATAAGGATAATATGCAGTCAATGACCCGGTTTGAGATTGATTACCGGGGAGAAACCAGGGATATTTTTCTCAGGGACTATCAGGAAGAAATAACCGCCGAAGATTTGAACAGTTTTCCAGATATAGGAGGAGAGGATTTGATTGTGGCTGCCCCTGTTTTTAATGAAATTGATAATTCGGTTTTAGCCGCTTTATCCGAGAATCACAGTATCATCCTGTGTCCCCAGGGAAATTTCAGGATTGCCGGGGACGGCGGTAAAATAACAAATGTTAAATGGCGCCAGTGGAGGGAAGGCATAAAATACGCCGAGCTGGTTTTTTTAAGCTCTGAAGATTTATCGTTTGATTTTCCGGAATGGTCAGAAATATTGATAAAAAATATGGCTATGCAAAGTCCTGTTATCCTCACGGAAGGAAGTTTCGGCTCGACAGTATACTTCGGAGAATATAAACATAAAATTGAGGCTTATCCCTTAAATATCACTGAAATAAAATATCTCACCGGGGCAGGGGATGTCTTCTCGGCAGCTTATCTGGCCATGCTGTTTAATGATGAATCAGGAAGCTTTGGCCGTGGCTTGGAATTTCCCGGCAAATTTGCCTCTTTTTATGCCTCAGCCAAAATCGCCGGGGCAGGCAGAGCAGCCGGTGTTGACAGTGTGCCGGAAAAACGTGATTTGTTGTTTTTCGCTTTTAGGCAGGGAAATAAACTGGAAAATTATTCACCGCAACTAGCCCAATACCTTACCGGTGAAAGCGGATTGAGGCATATAGAGAGGTAGGAAATCTGCTAAATCTTCTTTGAGCCTGGAGGGGGAATCGGACCCCCGACCTAGTACTTACCAAGTACTCGTTCTACCACTGAACCATCCAGGCGGATAGGCACTATTCTACAAGATCCGCCTGTCCGACTCAATGGCTTTTGGAAATTAAATTATTATATCCTATAATACAGATTTCAAATGCCTGAAAAAACACACTCGCAAGGTTTATCGCAATCTCTGGAATTTCTGAGGAGAAGTAGAGCCATAGTTATTATAGGGTTTCCGGATGATGACTTTAATAAGTTAGACGGGACATTAAATCCTCTCAAATATATAGTCGCCAATCTCCAGTCAACCGGAATTCCTGTCGGTATTGCCGGTGATCTTTCATATGGGAAAACGGAGGAAATAACGCGTAAATTCAATTTTCAGGGGCCGTCTATTTTCGAGTATTCAGGCATTTTATTTCCGGATACCGGTGTGAGATTTATTGAAAAAGGCCTAGATACGTTTTACTTTGATCAAAAGCTGTTGCTCGGGGAAAAATATATGGCCTTTGTTAAAGATAAAGGAAGCGATTTTCGAATAGTCAGGGATCATCAGGATTTTGTTCCTGGTAATCCTGCCAATTTCCCACCGGGCTCCCGAATTATTCAGATTGATGATGACAGACAGGTCAGTTGTCTTATATCAACAGCTGTTGTTGATGACTTGGAAAGGTGGCAGTTTGATCCGGAATTTTCTGAGGAAGTTTTTCAATTAACGGATAATATATTGGATGAAGTTTATCAGGGCCCGGATAAACGGAATCTGTTTTCGGTTATTATGGAGCAAAATAAAGCAGCCGGTTCTTTATTATTAAAATCGCCAATTGCCGATAATCCAAGGAATGCTGTTTTGGTTTTGTTGCACCTGCTGGAAAAAACACCCGAAATTTATTTTATCGGCAGCCGTGAAAATCATTCCGTTGACCATCAGGGTGTTGTATTCCTGTCAACCTCGGATGCTCCGGAAAATTTGAAATCGCTTTCAAATTCAAGCTGCTCTCAATACCTCTTAAAAAAAGTAGCGCCACAAAGCGGCATACGGGGTATAAATTGGCATTTGACCAATATTTTATATGCTCATGCACGCGGCAGATTCCAGTGAATACAAATTATAAAAAAATCCTCAGATTTTCAGGGAGTCAAATCCGGGGACAGTAAGAAACCTGTGATTCGATTTCAAGGTTGCATGCCTGTTGATCCAGACCAGTTCTTTTATACCGGCGACAGCTGCCGGCTCGAGGTCATTTTCGGGGGAATCGCCGATTGTGACGGTATGGATACCGGGACCGTGAACTTTTTTGGCTTTGGCTAGAGCCTGCCTGAATATCCGGGGATCCGGTTTATCAAATGGGTCTCCGAGAAAGATATTTTCCTCAGGGATGCCCATACCGGTCAGTTTTTTTAGCCTTCCGATTTTTAATTTTTTCGAGTAATCCGGCTCATAATAAAACAGGTTTTTCCGGTCATCGAACGTCAGCCGGCAGTCTGATGAGGAAATTAGATAAAAAGGGATTTTACGGGTAATTAGTTTATGCAAAAATGCTTTTGCGTCAGGATAAAATGGTGTATGTCCAGCGATAGATTTCCATAGTAATCTGGCCGAAAATGACACCTGTTGTGAAGTTAGTTTTACACCATATTTTTCCGCGGCGATGTAGATAAAGCATTCCCGGCTCCATTTCTTGACCTGACCCCATTTTGAGATGATTTCCGACTGTAAAACCTTCAGCCGGTCCATATATTTTTCCAGTTCGGATTCATCTTCCGTTGTCTTCGGCTTGCCCTGGTGTTTGTCGTAAAGCAGGTGGAAGGATTTCTTGAATTCAGCGGTAATTTCCGCGGAGCGGGGAAGTCCCAGTTTTTCAAGTGCTGTCCTCAAAGCTTCAAGTTCATCTTTACCCAGCCGTGAAGTCTCAATCAGGCAGTCATCTATATCCAGAAAATAGACTTTCATTCCGAAGAATTATAGCACCACTGGAGAGAACCAGATTTGACAATAAGAAAAGTCTTTTTTAGAGATTTATATTTACAGCCTCCGCCAACCGTTGTTTTTCGATCATTAAATCGTGCTGATTTAAGCGATTTAATCCTACTTGTAAGTCAATTCCGTAATTATCTATAATATGTTCTCGGATTATCCTGAATCTTCTATGTTGATCATATTCATCAGCGATTAGATCCCGAAATGCTTGTCCGGCTATGAGCGGAAATCCTGATTCAAGCCAGGGAAAATAATTTGGTTTATCTTTTAAAGAGCGGAAAAATAGATCTACCTCTGCCAGTTTCCCCAAAACTTTTGCGGTAATTTTACTTGATGTGGGTTTTTCCTCAAAAAAAGGATAGCTGTAGATTCTCATTAACTCATCCGAGTCAGCCAGAGTAATGATGCTGGGAATAAATTCAACTGTTGCCGGCTGTCTGATACTTTCTGCTTTATTTATTTTCACTTCACAAACATACATCAGCTTTCCCGTAAATCCGCTTTCAGGTTTTTGGCCGTCATCATCGATTTGTTGACCATAAATATTGGTATGCAGTACGGGACTTGTAGCTACAATTATCCACTTTGAATTATGGTTTAAGGGTCTTCCTTCTCGGTGTATCTGAATATCAGTTGTAAAATCCTTTTCTTGCCTCATAAGGAGTGGCTCGAATGTATCACGTAGCGGATGGCCTAGATAGCTTACTTCGACTGCGGCAGGATCGCCGAAAATAACTCGCGGTTCGTAACGCGGGTCTCTGCCAATTGTTATTTCCCAGATTGTATTGATTTTAAGAGAAGATGGTCTAAAAGACCTGCCAGGCTCTGAAAAGCCGGTCACATGAGCGGAATTTGCGTCTTGAGAAGCTCTGACGTGAATATAGTCAGGTTCTCCGGCTCTACTAAATATTTTTGGGTCGGTGAAATCATAAATATCGCCCTTAACAGCAGTTTCTTTATCAACAAGAATACCGTCTGTTGTTACTTCTGCTCTGACCGCCTCAAGTGTCATGATTATTTATCCTGACTGCCAATATTATAGTCTTACAGTCAAATAAGATAGAGTCTGGTGAAAATTTAATTTGACAAAGCCTAGAGTAAAAATGCTATTATTCTTTTTAAAGTAAACATGGCTGCACCAATTCAGGAATTAGTTCATCCGGTAAGTCAACCGATTAAATCATCTGAAAATCATTCTCCGCAACGGATGATTCATGAACATAATGGTAATCTTCCCGCAGGTCAATTACTGAAGATGCATAAAGAAGTATTTGCAAAAATACAGAGCGACCATCCCGAATTAAACTTGGCGAATCCGTATTGGGATTACACAGCAAATACTGAGGATAATGGCAATGTTCCACCCCTTTATGAACACTACACCAGGTTTCTTCAAAATGCTCAGGTTCCAATCGAAGTACGTATTGGAAAGATAGGATCGTTTACCTCGGAAGAAATGGCCATAATCGCTCATTTAGGTTCACGGGCATATCTTGAGAAAGGCACTTTTGTGGATGTGCCTGATGAGCGTGTAGATGAAATCTATGCATTTATGATGGGAGATTTTAATCCGGACAGGCTGATAATCAGTGTCAGAGATAATAGGTCACCTGATCACTACGATATATTAGGAGGTTGTATGGTTAATCCCGGAAGCGGAAATTTGACATTGAGAGAGGCGATTTCCAATCCTGATGCTTCATTGTCTACGACGTATTCTCTGCAGTTTGATCCCATGAGCACAAATGAGGCAATGGGAGAGGAAATGATTGATGTGCCCGAAAATGAATTAGTAATTTACACAAGGTTTTTTAGGAATCCTTTTATAACGTTAAAAGATTTCACGGGTGATTATTTAGAAGATTTTTTTCATGCGGTGAATAATGAAACTTTAGCCGGAATGGTACGGGCAGTTGATCATTGGAGAAACGAGTCCGGCAGGACAATCCGTTTCGGTATTCTCGATACACATATCAATAGAATTGTGAAACAGTTGGTAGAAAATTATCACGGCGTCGTATTGGATAATAGGGCAGCTGCTTCCGCTCATATACAACACCCGCATCCTTTGGCATTCCATTATGTTGATATGCCTGGAAAATTAGGTAAGCCAATCAGTGTAATAGGGTTTGAAATGGAAGAACATTTGGAATATGCCGGTCAATATGACGACGAATATCTGGGGAAAAAAGTTTCCTGGGATGAAATGCCTCCTCGGGAGAGAGTTGTTTTTGGAGGCGGATTTTGACCAATGCTATGTTTCCATTGATTGAATAATATATAATTCCATAGCCTGCCCCGAACTAAATGACCCTTGAAGAAAGAATAATTCCAAGCGCTATGCTTGAAAATTCAGGTTTATCACAACCGATCGAAGCAGTATTGGCTTTAGAAACATCTTATGAGCGGGGAGAGCTGGCTGAGCGGGAATTTAAAAATCTTCTGAATGCCGGGAAACTCACTCCTGTTTTAGTTCCCCTTGATTATCCCGGCGTTAATGAGGAATTGGGACAATTTGAGGCGAAAGTAACCATACAACCTGCACTCGGGATTGCGACACAAATTGAACAGCTTCACAAACTATTTGAACGGTTTACTCCTGCATTTGTTGATAAGGACCGGTCAGAGGAAGAATATCAGCATTCTTTCCGCAACTTTTTATCACAAAGAGGTTATCGGAAAGACCTATCCTTGGATGAACTGCTAAAAAAGACCGGTAGCATTTTCTATACACCGGAAGGAATCGGATTAGACGGGAAATTAATAGTAAGTAAAAGGCGCGTTTTTCCGCAGGCTTTGCAGTATGAAATTCTTTGTGCTAGTGAATGGAACTTACTTTCTCCGGAAGCCAGAGAGAAATTAGAAAATTCGCATATTATTGCTACGGGCTTAAGTGTCGGCAGCGTCAATGTGGAGCAAGCTCTGGCAGCCGGGATTACTTCCTTTGACTTACTTGATCCCGGTTATTTACACGAGGATGCGGAGGGAAGGTTGTCGGAGTTTGGTTTTGACAAAAAATTTCTTGGTGTAAATAAAGCTGTTCTGGTCATGTATAAACTTCTTGAAAGATATCCTTATGCTAAGGTTCGGGTCTTCATGGAAGGCTTAACTGAAGGTAACATGCCGACAGTTTTCGACCCGGAATATATTAAATCTACAGTCGGGGGAAAAGGCATGCTTATTGCCTCTGAAGAAGCCGATTCTTTCATAGGTAAAAAACGTCACCGTCAGGGTCTTTACGGACTTCCTGAAAATATTGAATGGATAAATATTATGTGCGGGGATGTTGGCCACAGAGTAACATTTTTTAGTGAAAGAAGAGGGGATATTCCTTTTCACGGTTTTGTCGGGAAAATTGACCCAAAAGGTGATGTCTGGGGAAATAATATTCCTCCTGAACAGAATTTGAATGCCTTGTTTGCTTCTGTAGGGGGTTTTGAGGGAATTCCCATGGAGCTTCTGCAAATGATTGCGGATAATGAGATCGGGGAAAGGAACGGAGCGAGTATTAGCCGGGTGCCACAATCAAAAGAGGCTACTACACTTGCAGGCGCCGTTTTTGCTTCGGCTGTCAGGTTGTTAGCCCAGGGAAAAGAAATATCACCGATGTATATATTGGATGTTCGCGAACAAATTATGGCAGAAAAAATTGCTCCTGATTCTTACCGGGATGAACGCAATTTTCAGCGCATGATGAATATGATTGTTTTTGGTCTCACATCTTTGACAACAGAATAAAGATATGCCAGATTGCTTCAGGAAAATTTTTCTTGACAAGCTTACGATATTCTTATTAACTTAAGCTTGATGGGTTTATTTGCCTCAGTTGTCGTAGGCTTCACATTTTTGATAAATCTCCTGCTAGGCTTTACCGCCTACAATAATAATCCGAAGTCATGGACAAATAGACTGCTGGCCATACTTACCGTCATTTTGGCTTCCTGGACAATTTTCAACTTTTTTGCCTTATTGCCGGGTAATGAGGCGACACGCCTGTTTTGGGTCAGGATAGTCATGCTGGTGACATCTCCCATGGGCGCAGTGACCTATCTTCTCGCTTCAATTTTTCCGAAAGACAAATTTAGTGTAAGTAATAAAAAACTGTCGGTTATTTACGCAATAGTTCTGGTAACCGCTGTTATGAGCATGTCACCCTGGATGTTTACCTCTTTAAAAAACCTGCCGAATGAAAACTTTAGCCTTACTCCCGGTCCGGCAATCGCTTTGTTTGCCGTCAGTCATTTAGGTTTGACAACGCTGGCTTTCATCGTTCTTATCAAGAAATTCAGACAAAGCAAAGGCCGTTTGCGATTCCAGTTCTTACTGTTTTTGTTGGGAAATATTTTTACTTTTACATTAATAACAGTTTCAAATTTTGTGGCAGTGGTCTTTCTGGGAACGATTCAATATACCTTCATCGGACCGACATTTACTTTATTTTTGGCAGGATTTATTACATATGCGATTGTTAAACACCGGTTTTTGGATATCCGCTTGTTTGTCGTCAGGTCAGTTACTTACGCTTTATTGATAATAGTCCTGGCTTTTATTTATGCATACGGTTTCTATGTTATTGGCCAACTGCTTCTGCCTGTCCATTCGGAGATAAGTGAATTCCTGATTACAACCTTCCTGGCTTTAGTGATGGCCTTTTCCTTCCAGCCGCTTCGTCGTTTTATTCAGAGAATTACCAATAACGTCTTTTATCAGGAACATTATGATGCCGCACAGCTGTTGGGGAAAATGGGCCGGATTATGGCTACAAACATCCTTATCGAGCCTTTAACCGCGGAAATCATAAAACAGCTTTTGAATAATTTAAAAATATCCCGGGGGGCTTTTTTGCTGTTAAAGAATGGCAATTTAAATTCGAAATATACCGATGGATTTTCCGGAGATATACTTTCAGAAAAAGATTTACAGATTTTAGTCACTCATGTCAGTCAGGATAAAGCAGCGGCAGACGGAATAGTAGTATTTGAAGAATTGGCAGAAGGCAAAATAAAAGAAGTATTAAGAAAAGCTGATATTTCAGTCGTAGTTCCCTTGTCTTCGAAAAAAGAGCTGATAGGTCTACTGGTATTAGGAGAAAAATCATCCGGAAATGTATATAATTCCGAAGACATTAATTTCCTGGAAATACTCGCTCCCGAGTTGTCTGTAGCTATACAAAATTCGGAGTCATATGAGGAAATCCGGAAGTTCAACATCACTTTACAGCAGGAGATAGAGAAGGCTACGCAAAACCTGAAAGCCGTCAATCAGAAGCTTAAGGAAATGGACCAGCTCAAGGATGAGTTCATTTCTATTACTTCCCACGAACTGCGTACGCCCATGACAGCCATCAAATCATATGTCTGGATGGTTTTAAACCGCCATGCTGACACCTTGACCCCCAAAACGCATGAATATCTGGACCGGGTATATAAATCAAGCGACAGGCTGATCAGACTGGTCAATGATATGCTCAATGTTTCCCGAATTGAATCCGGCCGGGTTATACTGACTCCTTTAAAATTCAAGCTGCTGGATTTGGCAGAGGATATCAAAAGGGAAGTACAGGCCAGGCTGGCGGAAAAGAAACAGACGGTAACGGTAAGTGCGGGGGATCCTGAAATTATGGTTCTGGCCGACAGGGAGAAGGTACAGCAGGTTTTCGAAAATCTGGTCGGCAATTCGATGAAATATTCACCCGACGGCAGCCCGATATCGATCGAAATATCGGCAGATAAAGGTTTTGCCAAGGTTACGGTCAGCGATAAAGGCAAGGGAATCGGCAAAGATGATCTGTCAAAACTTTTTAAAAAATTCAGCCGGGTGGAAAATTCCCAGATTGCTCCGCCTGAAGGGGGAACGGGCTTGGGCCTTTATATCACCAAACAGTTTGTAGAGCTGTCCGGAGGGAAAATTTGGGTAGAATCGGAAATGGGCAAGGGGTCAAAGTTTATTTTTAGCCTGCCGCTGGCCTAAATAATGAGAACTGTTACTTGAAAAAGATCGATATTAGCGGTAAACTTTTATTAAGCTGAAAAAACTATGGACAACGGCACTAATGCGGGACCGGTCAATCTAGCCAAAAAAATATTGGTGGTTGAAGACGAACAGTACCTGCGTGATTTGTATGTCGAGCTTTTGAAGGAAGACGGCTACGAGGTCGCATCAGCAATTGACGGAGAGATAGCTTACGATCTGATTACCAAAAATTCTTATGATCTGGTCTTGCTGGATCTGGTCATGCCCAGGATGCCCGGTATAGCCTTATTGAAAAAATTAAGCGACCAGGATCATCTTCGCAAGCAAAAACTGAAAATCGTTGTCCTGACCAATCTGGGTCAGGATACTGTTATCGCAGAGGCCATTTCGTTTGGGGTGAGGGGATATATCATTAAAAGCGATGTCACTCCCGATAAAATCCTCTCCGAAGTCAAATATTACCTCGCCCAGCCCTGACCTTCATTTCCGATCCTGGATCGGTACAGCTAGGACGATCCGGGAAAGACACACTTCATTACTTCAGAAACTTCTCGATATTGGCCAGGTGGCCTTCGTAAGTCTCGCTGCAGTGGATTGTTTTATTTTGATCGTGTATGTAATATAAACAATCTGTTTGATCTGGATAGATAGCAGCCTTAATTGAGGCCAGCGAAGGGTTTGAGATGGGACCCGGAGGCAGTCCTTTATGTAAATAAGTGTTGTATGGAGATTCCCTGCGGTGGTCTGCGGGTTTTACTTTCGGCCACCAGTTGTCCGGTTCACCCAGGATAAATTGGCTGGTGGCATCTATTTGCAGTCGCATGTCTTCATTTAGCCGGTTCCAGATAATGCCGGCAATCAGGGGTTTGTCTTCGGCAGAGCCGGATTCCCGTTCAATCAATGAAGCGATTTTGATAGCTGTATCGTTGCGTACGTCCTGACTCAGCAAATCAGCCTGCATTTGGGCATCAAATTTTTCGTTGAAATTATTTTTTATGCGCGCCAGATGGTCTTCCGGACCTCCGTCCGTATCAAAGAGATAAGTGTCGGGGAAAAGATAGCCTTCCTCAGCCAAATCAATGAATTGATTTTTTATAGTTTGATCCCATTTGAATGTTTCTGATAGTACTTCAGCAACCTGTTCCTTGCGTAAACCCGGCCGGAACATAGCCCATTTCTGGTAGGGCTCTTTTTGCAGGATTTTGGCAATTTGCGTCAGCCGCATGTTCCTTTTCAGTTTATAAGCACCTGGTTCGATTTTAGGCGGAATTTTATAAAAAAATGAAATGAGATTAAATAAAGCCGGGTTCCTCAAAAGTTTTTCATCCCCGATTCTCTTCATGGTGGTTGACTGGTCTTCATCCAACGGAACGACGAAACGGATTTCTTCAGAAGATTTTGAAGTAGGGGATATTAAGTATAATATAAATATCAAAATAGATAAAAGTAGTACAATCGGTACAAGTTTTCTCATATGTGGAAGTATATTTTACCATTCTTCATATTTTTTTAAGAAGATGATAAAATTGCTATACTTAAGCCCTCTTAGCTTAGTGGCAAAGCGGCAGTTTTGTAAACTGTTGACGTCAGTCCGATTCTGACAGAGGGCTCCAAGAATTATTTTCAATTTTAAATTATGAACCTGCCCATTGATGAAGTAAAAAAACTTTATTTTGAGGAAGGATTAAGTGCCAAAATTGTCGGTGAACGACTGGGGGCATCTGTCTGGCAAGTAATAAAATTTATGAAGAAGAATAATCTTGCTAGAAGAAAAGCGGCAGAGACTATATCTTTGGCATTTTGGAAAATTGCCCCAACATTTGAAGCGAGAGGAGATTTAACAGAAGTAGAAAGAGAATTAAAAATCGCCGGTTTGATGTTATATTGGGGTGAGGGGACTAAATACAGGGATCAAATTGTAGATTTAGCAAATAGCGATCCGGTAATGATTAAAATATTTTTACAGATGTTAAGAACAGTTTATGGTATTCTCGAGGAGAAATTAAGAGTATTGATATATTGTTATTCTGATCAAGATGTTAATAAATTGAAAGAATATTGGATGAAAATTACAAATATATCAGAAAAGCAGTTTATCAAGCCTTATATCAGACAGGATTTTTTAGAAAAAAAGAAAAATAAAATGCCCAATGGACTTATTCATATAAGATATCACGATAAAAAATTGTATAATTTGATGAAAAATGATACCGATGAAATAGTTAAATCCTTTTCGATGCCAGGGTAGCAAAGTGGACTAATGCTCGTGTCTGTAAAACACGCGCCGTAAGGCTTCCCAGGTTCGAATCCTGGCCCTGGCACCACACTCTGCTAAAGCTACATGTGGCCGTCCATAGCTTCAGCGAAGGACGGCTAATATATTACGTTTATCTTCTAAAACTTTCTAACGGAAATATCTACATAGGTTTTACACAAGATATAAGAAAAAGATTCAAGGAACATAAAACTAGCCAGGAAAGAACTACAAAAAAGTTTTTACCATGCAAATTAATTACATATATAGCATTCGAATCAAAATATAAAGCTCTACCTTTCGAAAAATATCTTAAATCAGGTTCTGGTTTTACTTTTCGTAATAGACACTTAATATAAATTGCTCGCTATAACTAGCCAGTTTTAATTCTGCGAAATAATTCTAACGTCCTCTCAACCGGATCAACAAGTTGTTGATAATCCAAAACAATCGGCCCGTCAACTCCATCATCCCAATAGTAGATATTAGTAACCCCGTTATCAAAAAATTTAATTAATGGTCTGTCATTATATTTTGGGCTGTCTCCGCCGCCTATTGTTCGTTTTCTGGCTTCTTCTTCTCCTATATTCCATTTACCGGCGATTCTATCTAACAAAGCAGAACAACCTATTGCCTTATTTATTCCAGGTAATGCAATATCAATTTCGGGATGAGTTCCCGCTGTATTTGTAGCTATATCAAGTCCTGATTCTGCAAGGGCTTGTTTTAAGATGGGTGCCAATACATGCGGATTATCCGGCAATGAACCACCGCAATGTTCCAAAATAATCCTGATATCGTCAGAACCTTCATCGTGTATTCCGATTTGCCTTAAATAATCAGGTTCATAAATTACCGTCAACTGATATCCAGCCCTGGTTCCGGGATGCCAGTCATGTCTTATACCTGGATTTTCTTCTCTTCTCGGGTGCAATTCAAAGCCTAAAGATGCAGAAGTTTCCGCATATTCTCTGGCTAATTCTGCTTTAACGTCAGGCCTTACAAGTCTTTGAACCGCTTCTACCAGCGGGTGACTTGTTATGGCATCATACATTTCTGAAGTAATAGGATGGTGATCTATAATTTCATCTTTGTAAGCATGAGTTGTTAAGGCTCCGTTTCTCGTGGATAAATACAATGGAACTTGGGATGGATTTAATCCTCGCCGTTCTAAGTGAGACAAAAGGGGTTTTGTTTGGAATAAATGGATTCTGTCTCCAAAACCGGTTACGGCAGCCAAAACACATCCAAGTTCTAATAGTCTGGCTTGTTCATTAAGAATGGACTTATTTACTTCAGGGTTTTTTCCGAATGTGAATCCATGCACATCAAAAGCAAGTCCAACGACAGGAGTTTGATACAGACGGTTTAATCTTTCCGAATTTAAAACCCTTAACGTGTCTAGACTAGGCGACAAATCCTTCATGTAACGGGTGATTATTTCACATAATCATTATCAGATCAATCTAATTGACGGCAAGTGGAGCTGGAATAGTGAGGAAATTACTGAAAAATAGGTTCGAACGTCGTCTATGAGGCGGCACTGAAATTCCATTGACACGGAACTAGCTTCCTGACACACTGGATATAAGCCGGTGTGAAAAGACATCACCCTCTATTTTTATTATTCCTTCTGCCGATTATTACAGCCGGACAAGCAAACGCCGCCCCATCCGAAATACTGCCCCGGACAAAACAGGTTGTAGCCGTATTAAAACAAGTACCCTCAGGTGAAGGAGCTGACAAAGTAAAATCCGGCAAGAAAAAATCCCGTTATAAATATCCGATTCAGGGTACCAGGTCTTTGGTTTTTGAGCTTTTCGGCAGCGATTTGACCGCCGCTCTGGCTGAACTGTCTGCTGATCCTATGGTCGCGAAAGTCTATGCCGACCGCAAACTGGATTTGCTTTATCTGCCCAATGACCCTTCGATCAAAGCGACTTCTGCCCCCGGCAAGCCCCCGTTGCAGTGGAATATGTTCAATTCCAAGTTTGCGGGGACTGGCAAAAGCGCCTGGGATATAAGCAAAGGTTCAGCAAGTACTGTCGTTGCCGTAATCGATTCCGGCATCGACTCGTCCCATGAGGATTTAAAAGATAAAATTCAATCCCTGGTTGATTGTACCGGTGCTTGTAAGACTGTTGCTTCAATGACAGCCAGTCCGACCAATCTGGCCCAAAGCCACGGCACTCATGTAGCCGGGATTCTGGCGGCCGCCACCGATAATGCCGTTGGCATAGCCGGATCTGGTTTTAACAGCAAAATGATGGTCATCAAAATTTTGGACATCAACGGAGATATCCTGACAAGCTATTTTAACAATGCCATCAGGTATGCGGCCGATCACGGAGCCAAAGTCATCAATTTGAGCCTGGGATCGCTCGAAGGCAATCTGGACGGGCCGATGATTGCGGAAATAAACGATTCGGTCGCTTACGCCTGGGGTAAAGGGGCGGTTGTTGTGGCTGCCGCCGGCAATTGCGGCCGGCCGGAAGGTTCTCATCAGACGGGTGACGGTTGCGATATTTACGATATTGACGGCAATTTCATCCGCCATGCGGTAAATGAAAAATATTATCCGGCGGCTTCTCCCAATGTCATCAGTGTGGCGGCTTTAGACGTCAACAATAATTTGGCACCGTATTCGGAATACAATGACATCTCGTCGACAGGCAACTGGATAACGATTGCCGCGCCCGGCGGTGAATTTTCATCCCCTCAGGATCAGGAAAACGGTATTGCCTCGACCTGGCCGCAGAACCAGTATTTCTACGATTTAGGTACGTCTATGGCCACCCCCCACGTATCCGGTCTGGCTGCTTTGATACTGGCGGCCAAACCGGCACTTTCCAATTCCCAGGTTAAATCCATCATCGAATCATCAGGCAATAAAAGTCTTGTCATAGGCAAAACAAAGTTCGGCATTTTAGATGCTTTGTCTGCGTTGGAAAAAACTGTCACAACGGTAACGCCGACGACCGTGCCTCCGACCATATCCGGGACTGTTAAAACCGGGGATGCCAATTTTGACAACAAAGTGGACGGCTTGGACTATGTTATTTGGCGCAGCCATTATAACCAAAACGCGTCAGGACCTTCTGTCGGTGATTTTGACAATAACGGCAAAGTTGACGGGCTCGATTATTTTAAATGGCTGGTTAATTATAATACTTAAATTGTCACTTGCACTGTTAAAAAATATTTACTAATCTGGATTAAGTAGTGCTTTTTATGGGTAAAACACTGGACAGAAAGGTTTTTTTGAAATTGCTGCTCCTTTCGGCAGTGGTCATTATCCTCCCTCTGGCAGTTTATTTGGCACTGAACAGACAGGAGCTCAGGGAAAGGGCAGCCGGTTCCAATGAGGTAGACATTAAATTTACGCCTTCTTCCGGCACCCGGCCTCTAGGAGCATCGTTTGAAATTGCCGCAACTGTCAATAAATTAGCCCAAAGGTCCATTTCCGTCAGCGGAGTGCAGATGACTGTCACTGCCGCCGATCAGTTTGCTCTAAATTCAGCTACTTGCCAGGCTCCCTTTAATGGTTTGCCCTTTGTCTCAATAAACGGCCAGTCGATGACCGTGATGTGCGCCATCTCAGCCGGTGCCACGCCTGTTGCGCTGACCGGAACAAACTTGACTTTTGCCAAGGTTAATCTCACGGTTAAGCCGGAGGCCGCAGTCGGAGAAGCCGGATTGACATTCACTTCAACCAGGGTGACGGAGGCGGGGATTTCCGGACAGGCTCCGGATGTCTCAACAGCCGGTGGAAATGCTCTCTATACCCTCATTGATACGGCTTCACAAGTAGAATTAACTTTGGAACCGGTTCAGGCCACCCTGCCCCCTGATGTTGACATGAAAGTTATGCTGGACGCGGGCTCAAATTCCGTTGCCTTTGCCAGAGTTGTCCTGAATTTTAATCCTGCCAAGATCAATTTGGCCAGTGAAATCAGTACCAATCCCGATCTTTCCACAACCGTGGAAAAAACCGCCATGGCCCAGGCCAATGCAACCGGCAGGGCTGTTTTCGTGATTGCTGCCGGACCGGGAAATACCCAACCGACAGGCATAATTGAGCTGGCCGGTTTTAAAATAAAAGGCGTTTCCTCACAGGTTAATGACACCACAGCACTTTCTTATGAAATTGATGACATGCAGATAGTTGATGGTGCGGGAAAAGCGTTGGTTATTACGGCCAGCCCGGCTACCTTCGGCCTGAATATCGGCACAACTCCGGAAGCGAGCCCCACAGAACCGGTTGCCAGTCCTACCGAGCCGGTTAATATTACGCCGTCGCCGACCGGAATTTCCCCGACCCCGCCTGACACCAATCCGTGTACGGTCATTGCTACTTTAGCCTGCTACGAACAATGGAAACTTGAATACTTAGGATGGGAGGGGTTTAACACTCTCTACGCTGATTTGGATAAAAGCGGCCAAGTTGATCTAATCGATTATGAAATTTGGCGCCGGGCATTTTATCTATAAATGACGGTTAAATACCTGATTTGCATTTAGGGCTTGTTTTTTAAAAAAATTTGTTTCTATAATGAATATTATGCAGGCAAAGATAGATAAAAAGCAGCTGAATTCGCTGTTGTTGCTTCTAGGTTTGGTATTATTCCTGCCTTTGGTTGTCTTTTTCCTCGGCAGGAGATTTGATATCAGGCCGAAGGCCTCACTGGCCGGCAAGGCGCATTTCAGGCTGAACAGCCAGTCATTAAATGTTTCCTCTGGAGATGACGTCAATGTCTTGGTTTCCCTGGAAATTTCGGATCCGCAGGTCAGGGTATCCGCCGTCAGTTTTCCCCTTCTTTATGATGCCTCAAAATTAAGGTTAAAATCCGTTGCGCCAAATCTGGGCACTGTCTTTACCGAAGCACCCTGGTTGGATGATACGGGCTCAGTCTATCCCGGTGCCGAAAGCCAGTACAACTTCGTCGGTATGGCTCTCGTTAGCAATAAATCATCCAATGAGTTATCAGGCGGTACCGTTACCCTGGCGAATGTCACTTTTGAAGCTTTAGCAGACGGTGATGCCGTGATTAAGTTTCCGGATAATAATAGTGAGATGCAGGTGGTTGGTACGGAATTATAGTTTTATATGTCTGCCTACAATTTTATAAGTAAGCTTAGGAACAACCGGGGGGAGTTGGCGACGGTCGTCGCCCTGATAGGATTAGGTATCGTTACTGTCGGTATTATCGCCGGCAGACAGCTGATCCAAACCGGGCCCAGGGATATCCCGCAAGCCCAAACGACCGACCGGCCGAATGTCTGCGTCAGTTCGACAATTTCAAATAAAATAGTAACTTCCTCAAACCCAACAACCATTACTTTAAACGGCACACCGCCTGCCGGGTACTGGATTTCCAAATTCCGGCTGGCTTTTTATAATCTGGACAACCTCTATGGTCCGGGAAATCCGAAACCGATCATGGTAAATGGTGTAGCCCTTGTTAAGGATGTCGCTGTTACCGGTTCAACAACTACCAGCAAAGCAATTTCCGTAGCCTATAGCGAAGTTCACAAATTGGATTCGAATTGGGGAAACAAGTATCCGGTAAATATTCAGGTTAACGGTTATTTCTTCTTAAATGACGGTCGGTTCTCTGCTGCAGACCCCGATTGCGTGGAATCTTTTTCTCTGGCCACAGCTACCCCGACTTCCGCACCGAATTGTATCGATACGGACGGAGGCAAGAACTACACAAAATATGGAGAAACATATATATCCGGATCAAACAGTAAATTAGTAGATTCCTGTTCCCTACAAAATGGTGTCTCTACCCTTCAGGAAGGCTATTGCACTACCTCGGGCACAGTTGCATCTGAAGCCCATACCTGCACTTCAGGTTGTTCCAACGGGGCCTGTCTGGGTGTCACTCCATCCAAAACACCTACCAAAACACCGACCAAAGTACCTACCAAAACACCGACTCCGGTTGTCAACGCCTGTCCTGCCCCGACCAACGTCACTACGACCTTATCCTATTGTGAAGGTACTTTTGCCACCGTCCAGTGGAAGTGGGGTGCTGTCAGCGGTGCCTCCCTCTACCGCTTCCAGCTTGACAACAACAGTGATTTTTCCAGCCCGGCAGTCAATGCCACTACCAGTTTGCCCCAGCGTCTGACCTCAGCCATAGGTGCAGGAACATGGTACGGCAGGATCAGAGTGGATTCAGCCACCAGCTGTCAGGCTCCCGGAGCATACACTACTAAAACTTACGTCAATAACTGCGGTCCTACCAAAACACCGACCAAAGTACCTACCAAAACACCGACGCCCGGAACAGCATCTTGTATAGATACCGACGGTGGTAAGAACTACACCACCTATGGTGAAACTTATATCTCGGGAACAAACACTAAATATGTTGATTCCTGTTCCGTACAAAATGGCATTTATACTCTGCATGAAGGCTATTGTTCTACGTCAACTTCAGTTGCCAATGTTTCGTATACCTGTCCTTCAGGTTGTTCCAATGGAGCCTGTATCGGAATTACCACAACCATAACTCCGACCAAAACCCCGACAAAGTCGCCGACCAAGTCACCGACACCGATAAAATCGCTGACACCCGTACCAACGGGTATCTGGAAAACACCCGGCGGACTTACCTGTTCCACATCAAATGCTCAAGCGGATTATTTCACACATTATCCTGGAACCAACTGTAGCGCCAGCGGCGGCTTCCTCGGTTACAGTATTGCTGAAAGTGTACTTGCAAACTGTTCCACCACCGGTTCTGGTAAATGTTTCAGAGTCAGTGGAACTGCTTCAAATATTCAAAGCGGTAGCCGGGCTCTGGGTAGTACCAAAACCTGCACGACCACCTCTTCAGGTTATACTACGACCGCCTATCCGAATCTGACCCAATGCTTCTGGAACGGAGTGGTTATCAAATGCACAACTGATTCGCAGTGTCCTATCAGACAATATTGCGCAGCAGACGGATTGTGTTATCAGGTTGGTGTTCCTACTCCGACCGGCGGAACCAGAGTTACACCTACTCCGACTAGCGTAATCAAAGCTACACCCACACCTACCAAAGTGACGACATTATCACCGACCAAGACACCGACCAAGTCGCCTACAAAAAGTCCGACGCCAATAAAGTCTGTTACCCCGACGAATGTTGTTTCACCTTATACTATCGCTTTCAGTCCTTCCCAGGGGACGCTGCCGCCCAATTCCGCCTTCAAAATCATGGTCAATGCAGGCAATAACAGCGTTGCCTTCGGCAGGGTCGTCTTCAATTTCAATCCTTCAAAAGTCAATCTGGCTTCTGAGATAACCACCAATCCGAACCTCTCTACAGTTGTAGAAAAAACAACGGCCTCCTCAGCCAACTCAACCGGCAGGGCAGTCGTGGTTGTCGCCGCTTCACCTTCAGACACTCAGCCGGCCGGCAGCTTTGAATTTGCCACGGTAACCTTCAAAAGCGTTTCGGGGACTGCCAATGATACCGCCCAGGTAACGATTGATTCGTCAGACCTGCAGATTGTGACCGGTGCAGGCAATGCCCTGACCATGGCCGTAACACCCCTGAATTTGACCTTAAACTCAAGTGGGGTTACGGTCACAGGCGAACCGAGTATCACACCGATAAATTGTCCGGCCGGACCGAGAGGCAATTTGGATTGTTCACTCGATGCCTGTATTGACACTGCTGATTTTGAATTGTTCCGCCAGGCGTATGGCATGGTCTCCGGTGAGGTTGTTGTCCCGGACGGGCAGTATTCACCTGACCTGATTCAAGACCAAAGCAATATGATTGATACGGCTGATTATGAAATCCTGAGATCAAATTTCGGCAGCTGTTTCCCATGATAAACAAAAAACAAATTACCGGCCTGGTTATTTTCTTCCTGCTGGCCGGGTTTCTGTTACTGGCTACTTTAATTTCCAGGCAAAACATCGATATCAGAAACAGGGCAGAAGGCAGCCATGAAGTCAGTTTAAAATTCGATCCCGAATCAGGAACATTCTATCCAGGGCAGGAAGTGATCTTTAATTTAGCCTTGAACAATCTTGTTTCACGTGAGATTCAAGTCAGCGGCGCCCAGGCAACCTTTTCGGTTGACGGCAATTTTACGATTCTGTCTGCCGGTTGCTCGACACCCTTTGACGGATTGCCGTTTGTCAGGATTACCGGACAGGAAGTCAGGTTAATGTGCGCTATTTCCACAAATACGCCACCTGTAGGCCTATCTGATTCTGACACAGTATTTGCCAGGCTGGTTCTCCAGGTGAATCAGGATGCCATAGGTTCAGCACCTATTTCGTTTACCGCCACCAGGGCAACCGAAGCCGGACTGGACCTTGAGGCTCCTGATGTGTCAACTGCCGGGACTAATTCCGTTTATGAAATTATTGAAGAACCGACACCGACTGAAGAACCGACACCGACTGAAATACCAACCCCTGTTCCTCCCCAGTGTCCGAGAGGGGAGTTAGGTAACTTGGATTGCAGTTCAGACGGCTGTATAGATACAGCTGATTTTGAATTGTTCCGCCAGGCGTATGGCATGTATTTGGATTCGATTGTAGTGCCGGAAGGTCAGCATACTCCCGATTTGATCCAGGATGACTTAAATATGATTGATACGGCTGATTATGAAATCCTGAGATCAAATTTCGGCAGCTGTAGCTTATGATAAACAAAAAACAAATTATCGGTTTGGTAATTTTCTTCCTGCTGGCCGGGTTTCTGTTACTGGCTACTTTAATTTCCAGGCAAAACATCGATATCAGAAACAGGGCAGCCGGTACCAATGAGATAGACATTCATTTTTTACCTCCTTCAGGCACTTTTTCTCCCGGTCAGACCTTTGATGCCCAGTTGAATTTGTTTAAAGTTGCTAGCCGCTCAATTAATGTCAGCGGCGCCCAGGTGGTTTTGGATATCAGCACTAAATTTAACATCGTCTCAGCCAATTGCATCGCGCCTTTTGACGGACTTCCGTTTGTTAGTATCCAGGGTCAGAAAGTGACTTTGATGTGCGCGATTGCTATTGGCACCAATCCGGTGCCGGTGACTTCCAGCGACCTGGCATTTGCCAACGTTAAATTAATGGTTGATCCGGGCGCAGCCGTAGGTTCAGCCCCGATAAGTTTTACTTCAACCAGAGCGACAGAGGGTGGTATTTCTGGCCAGGCGCCTGATGTTTCGACAGCCGGGACAGCACCATCATATATTATCGGTACTCAAGGGGCCACTTCCACACCGGGAGGCCCTACAAATTCACCTCAGCCGACCAATCCGTCAGATCCGACTCCAACAACAATCGGGCCCACCCAACCTGTTACACAGGAATATGTCATTGATGTGGGAGAGAAAGACAGTCTGACAATCCACATCGGCGGCGTCGGACCGACACCGACCGTCATTGCCGGTGAAGTCGATATGACGTTCAGTCCCTCAACCGGCAGCTTGCCGCCGGACACCAATTTCAAGATAATGGCCAATGCAGGTACAAACAGTATTGCTTTCGGCAGGGTCGTCTTTACATTTGATCCGGTCAAAATAAATCTCGCTTCCGAGATAACTACTAATCCGAACCTCTCTACAATTGTAGAAAAAACAACGGCCGCCTCAGCCAATTCAACCGGCAGGGCTGTTGTGGTAATTGCCGCTTCACCTACAGATACCCTTCCTTCCGGAAGCTTTGAATTTGCCTCGGTCACGTTCACATCGGTTACACAAGCTGCTGATCAGACAACAGTTAATTTTGATTCAGCGGATATGCAAATTGTGGACGGGACAGGTACGGAAAGGACGATCAGTGTGTCGTCCCTGGGATTGGAATTGAACGGAGGGGAGCCTCCCAGCCCGACTCCGACCACCGAGCCCGGTGAACCTACTCCGACTCCGACTGATGTTCCCGGAGATGTTCCTCTGCTGAAATTCAGCGCGATATTGAATCACACTCAGAATAATCCTGATTTATACTTCAAGCTGAGAGTCAAAGATGACTTGTTTTTCCTGGCAAATGAAATCAGCCAATCACCTTCCTGTCAGACAGCCGGTCCGGGAGAAAAGGATTACATAGTTCCGATGAGAGCAGTTAACGGTATTTACCAGCCTACCAATCTGCCTTTGGTTGCTGATACACCGTCCGGCACCATTGCTGACGTCACACCGGAGGGTTACGTGGTTCTTGCCGGTATTGCACCTGATAATTACTATACTCTGATGCTGAAAACCGAAAAATTCCGGGGAACCGAAGTTGTCCGGCATCTGAATCTGGCATCCGGCCAGAATGGGGTCTACGATTGGACAGGTATACCACTGGAGCCGGGAGATCTGCCCGATCCTAATACGAATTTCTTGCAGGACTGTACAGTCAATGCCATCGACATTTCGCTAATCGTTTCACGCATCGGCCAGACAGGGGCAACGGATCTGTTTGTAGCTGACGTCAATTTTGACGGTATTGTCAACGGAAACGACGTTTCCAAAGTCGTCAATACTTTGTCTACCAAACCGGATGATGATTTATAATAGATGAAATCTGATATGAAAAAAATATTGGTTGTTGTGGGCACCCTGGTTCTGCTTTTAGTCGGCATCTTTTATTTAAGAAACAGGCAGACTTTGCCTGAAACCCAGAATTTACCTGAAGCGGTGGTAGAAGAAGAGGCAGTGCAGACGAAAACCGGTGTAATGAGGATAATTGCCCCTGAGGCACCTTTGAGGGTTGGGGAAGCACAGCCTTTTAATATAGTTTTTACGACGGAAAATCCCGAAATATTCGGATCTGACGCTGTTTTACTGTTCAATCCGGAATATTTGACAGCGGATGATAGCAGTGTTGTGCCCGGTGCCTTTTACCGGGAATTTCCCCGCATTAACGTCGATCGGGAAAATGGAGTTATCAAGATAACCGCTTATTCTCCGCAGTCATCCGTTCAGGCAGGGGAGGAAGTTAATTTTTTCGCGGTAAATTTCACCGGAGTAAAGTCCGGAGCAACAGAGTTGAAGCTGGATTTTATACCCGGTTCCACCAATACCACTACTTTGGTTGACAAAGTAAACAGTGCCAATATTTTAGGCAGTGTAGAAAATTTAAATTTAACCGTAACGGAATAATCGTGCAGCATGAATTATTTTTTCCGATTGCTGATCATCCTTATCTTTCTTTTTGCTTCAACGGCTGAAGTCAGCTTTGCTGCTGGAATTCCCGGTTACAAACTTGAAATAGTAGACCCCAATCAAAGTATTTGTGTCGGAAAGGCTTTTCAGGCCAGGATTTATATAAACACCAACGGTACGGAATCAATCAACGGCGATGTTCTTTTAAACTTTGATCCGGCAAAAATCAATATCGAATCAGCTGCAACTGAGAATTTTTTTACATTTGCATTTGCCACACATATCTCAGGTACGAATAATAAATATTTGGCCTCGTCCTGGGAACAATCAATTGCCTATACCAAGTCTTCCACGGATTTTCAACCTTTCTATACCTTAAACCTTAAAGCTGTCTCAGCCGGATCCAGCCAGTTGACCTTCGAGTGCGTCAACGGTTCCGAGGCTGACACCAATATCAACAGGGCTTCCGATTCAAAAGATATCGTTTCCTGCCCTCTGCCGGCAATTACCATTCCGGTTTCAGCTACCTGTGCGGCCGGCCCGACGGTAACGACAGCTCCCGGAGAGCCAACGGTAACGACAGCTCCCGGAGAGCCAACTGCAACGACGGCTCCGGGTGGTAACGGAAATGGTGCAGGACCTACTGACGTTCCGCCTACAGATACCCCCACTCCTACAGATACTCCGACACCTACAGCCACACCCGTTCCTCCTACAGCCACACCCGTTCCTCCGACTGACGTTCCGCAGGTTCAGGTTACTGCCATGCCCAGGGCAGGTATTGCCGAAGTGACATTCGGTGCATTTGGTTTAGGTGCAATCTTGACCGTAATCGGTCTGTTATTTATGTTATAAAAGGAGATATATGTCCTTAGGTAAATTTCAAAAGCAAACCAAGTACATTCTTCTGGCATTTATCAGCATCTTTATTTTTATTGTGACCATCTTTTTAGGCCGCAGTGCTTCGGTATATTTTGCCCGCGCATCCGACTGTCCGGCGACAAATGTCCGGGCGGACAATATCGGTCCCAACAGCGCTGTCATCAATTGGGATTCGGATGAGGAGAGCCAGGGCAGGGTGGAATATGGCACCAATACTATAAATCTGACATTCAATGCTCCGGAAGCCTCAGCGACACTCAGGCACAATGTGCCCTTGACGCTTTTGACGCCCAATACCGTCTATTATTATCTGATTGCAGTAGGCGAGACCCGTTGCGATTCAACAAATCAAAAGTGTGAAGAGGGTAGTTGCGTGCCGTATAGTTTTACGACTGCCGCGATAGGAGAAACGGCCGATGAAGCGGAAAATTTGCCGACCCGGGCTGCAGGCGGACGGACAAACAATGAAGAAACGCCTATGCCTACTTCAAACCTGTCATTGTTCTGCAAAGCAGTCCAGGCAAATATCGGCAAAAGCAGCAAAGCAGCCGCGGAATGGGCTTCCATCAAGACCTATGACATCGACGGCAACGGCATCATTAACGGCCTCGACATCATCAAATGCCAAAAAGCTGGGAAATAATTAAGCTTCCTGACCGAGGGCTTTTCGATTTGCATGACCTATCAAGTCATTTTTGACTCCATCCATAGACCACCGAATCCCGTAAATCTCTTCAGGAAACCATTTTGGATAGATTTCTTCTATTAATTCCCTCATTTTATAGGCATAGGCATTTCTGCCGGCAAAACTCTCATAACGTTTCTGGACCCACGATCCAAAACCCATATGACCTTTCCATAACCATTCAATATTTAATTCAATCCGGTGTTTGGGATTCTCATTTCGGCTGGCAAAATATTGAATGTTATGCTCTATTGTTTGTTGCCGGCTTCTTGATTTAACTTCATCTTCAAAAATATACCATCCCGGCATTTTCTTACTCAGCAATTTGATATAAAAATCTAAGTGATCCCTGTCATTAATGATTATCCTGGCACCTCTTCTGTCACTCGGAGGCATCGCCCTATCACGATATGCTTTGCAAGTTTCCGATTCTAGAGTTTTTTCCCGGTCGTCATGGATAGTAAAGAATTTGATCTTTTTTTTACGACCAGCTATTTTTTCTTCCCAAGTCAAATCTTCCCAGAGCTCTCCGGTTTCGGTATCAATTTCAACCTCAATATTTCTGATGTAGTGGATATCACTCGCATCATATTTTCCTATCTGGATATAAAGTTTTGCCTGCCATTTCATTGGTTGCACAGACATTCGCTGGCATTTTCCGTCTTTGGATAATCCAATTAACAGATAAATAATATCGGGAGGATCTTTATAAGGAAATGCGTCTTCCAGATCTTCCACAAAATCGGGAAGGACGTTTTCTTCAGATGTTTTCGATAAATCCAGAATGGTTGTTACATAAAGGGCAGATAATAAAGTCATGACTTCATGCGTAAATCTTTGATCCTGCGGTTTGACTTGATTTATTTGTCCAGGATAATATTTGACTAAATCTGGTAGATTACTGATTTTACGAAATCGTTTTGAAAGAGATAGTAATTTATGATATTTTAAAATAAAATCTTCCGGTGTAGTGGGAATTTTTTTCTTTCTTATAAAAATGTCTCCATAAGTAGGAATAATAGTTTTTGATTCTACAGGTAAGTTATTAATTAACCAGCTCCGAAAACTTAATGCGTTCTTAAATGCTACTTCATTTATATAGCCTTGTAGTGATTGACCTTTAAAAAATTCATTTTCCTTTCCACTGTCAACCACTGTTTTTATTTCAGGAAATAAATCAAAAATAATTTTCCTTGTCCATCTGTCTGTGTCTAAATTACTGCGAGGATGATCCAATTTGACGTCAGATCTTATGATATCATGCTTATAGAATGTTAATATACGGTCCCACTCGGACATCCTTTCATTAATGCTGACGATTCCGTCTTCGGTAAGAGGATAATTGTTTCTTGTTTTCGGATCCTGGAAAGGATCGTTTGATATTAATTCCAACTGACCTCTTCCGTGATCAATTTTTGGTCCCAGGATCATGGTTTGAGTCAATCCAGGTAATATTGATTCGAACTGATTCATTATAAAAAAACCTCCCGCTTGGCTTCCGGGAGGTCATACTTTTAAGTTATTCTGCTGTTTTTAACCAAGACCTCCGGATCCCGATGCAATCGGGAGCCAAATATGGAGGCAGACAAAATTATTTGTATATCTCATAGAACAGGAGTATTGTAACTAATTGAGGCAGATTAAGTCAATATCGGACGTCCTATAATTTGTTTTTCACGATGAGCAGGGCTATAATAGCCAAATTTACGCAATTCTTTAAGTTATGCTTAATAACGAAAATCTCAAATTACAGCCGGAACACAGATTTTATTATCGGGATTTTTTACATCAAAACGCCACGGAAGACGTTTTTGAGGTAAGAAATAATCTTCTGCAGACGGTTGCCGCTTATCTGCCTGATATAACTGACGTGAATAAAATTGCTTATGCCTTTGACATGGCTTATTTTTTTCACAAAGAGGCCAAACAATTCCGGGGGACGGAGACCGGGAAAGATGGAAGGAAACAAAAAAAGGGTCAGTTTCAGGAATATATGGTTCACCCGGGGCATGTTGCCCTGATTTTAGCTGATGCAGGCTGTGACGTCGAAACTATTGAAGCAGCTTTGCTTCATGATACAAGGGAAGATACGGACATTTCCGATGAACTGATTCTTGATAAATTCGGAAAAAATGTGTTCCGGTCAGTTGAAAATGTCACTAAAATCACAGGTTTAACCAAGAAAAAAATTGCCGAAAGCCTGACTTTGTCAAAGTTGATAAATGCTTTCGATGATGACCCCAGATCGATTCTAATTAAACTGGCGGACAGGCTGCATAATATGAGGACAATTTACGGATTGTCCCATAGTGCACAGTCAGGTTTTGTCAGGGAAACTCTAAATACTTTTGTGCCGATGGCACGTCTGGTCCATTTAAATGATTGGGCGGACGAGATGTCGGATATAGCCGCAGAAGTTCTTTGGCCGGATCAGGCAGCAATCGCTAAAAAAATAATTGAAGATAGGTACAGACCGGAATTTTTAGATTTTATGAGAGTAGATTTAAGCATAAGTGAAGAAGAGCTGTTTATAAAACCTATGAATATTCATAACTTCATCATAGTTACGGATGACGGGGTTACAGTTAAAGATCCCGACAGCCGTGAAGTGAATATAGTTGCCAGAAGTAATCATCAATATGCACGCATTCTGGATTATTTTCAAAAACGATTACAGAATCAGGATTTAAATGCTGTATCGGAAAACGGCATAACGTACTTTAAATATCCTTACGGTGATATGGAACTTCTTTTCTCAATTTTTGACATCAATAGTTATCTGAAAAAAGGGGCCTCATTGCTGTCCTTGTATCAATTGCCCGATGTAAGCCGGTTTAATTTAACGGAAGCTGAAGAATTTATGGAAACTTATGCAAAACTACAAGAGTATGCCAGGGAACAACTGGCTAAACCCCAGGAAAGACTTAGGCTTACCAGACGTGGCGAAAGGGAGAATCAGCCCGGAGAGGGTCAGGCTGCTCAGACCGCTACTGAATTTTTAAATTTTGTGCGTGAGGGGCTGCCAATAATTACATACACACCTGAAGGGGAAATTATTGTACTGACCGAAGGATCTACAGCATGGGATTTTGCTTTTACTTTAAGTGGAGATCTGGGTCTGCTTGCTGAAAGTGCTCTGATAAACGGGGAGCCCCGGCCTATGGAAAGTGTACTTTCCGAGTACGACAAAGTGAGAATATTACCTGGTGAAAAGTGGACCGTATCAGTGACTACATACAAAAATGTAAAAGAAAGCAGAAAGGGATATGTCCGTAAAAAGCTCAGGGAGGTTCTGAAATTCTCAGAAAAATACGGCCAAAGTATCAGGGAATTAGTTATGAAAATGGGTTACGCTACTCTGACAGAGATGTTTAAAAAATTTGAAGAATCAGGAGAATCGTTAGACCTGGAAGTTATTGGAATTATCGCCCGGAAAACACCGCCATATGTCGTCAATACCATGGGTTATGAATCAATGGACGAATTGGAGACAATGGCGGAAAAGGTTAGGTTGGATGCCGAGGATTTAGGTGAGGAGATACTTTTGGATTTATATAAAAATTTATTCCCCGGACTGCATTTGCATAAATACGGTAAACTACCCGGTTTAATTAGAACAGCACCTATTGTTGATTTAAACAGGGGATGGGATCTAATGCCTATGACTTTTAAAAAAAAATACTGCCTGCGTGATGAAAAAGGGATGGTTACCGGACCGGATTTTCAGAAATTCATTATTGACAGCGGATTGGGAAGTGTAAACAAGAGTGAATTAAGGATGTATATTAAGAATGTATGGCAATATGAAGATGAACTGCCCGGCAGGTACTATGAACTTCCCGACGAACCGGGGGTGTTTTCCAAACTGGACAGTCTGGCTGTTTTTTTCGCCAATATTGTTGATATAACAGTTGAGCCTAACAAAAAAGGAGTTTCGGCGGGAATGGTAGGAGTGAATATTAAATTTGAAACAACCGATACACATGATAAAGCAGATTTAATTGAGATGTGGGATTTTATTGTTCATTTTATTAAAAACAGGAATAAATATAAGGATCCGGGTTTAGTCTCTTTGGATATGAATATTCCCGAAGGTATACCTTTGGAGCCTTTCATTGCTTTATTGGAAGCAGTAGGAATAACCGTTGATGAAATGAAATGGGCGGATGAAATACATGCGAGGAGAATTTTTACATTTTCCAGGGTAGAAAAATCAGAAAGTCAGAATCGAATTTCTAAAATGGAGTTAAAAGCCTTGTTTGCGGTTTTAAAGAATAGTTACAGGTTTACGGCAGGAATTTGAAGCGGAGCTGTTTTTTTATTTCCACGAAAAGGAGCGGGATGAGGGAGAAAACCGCAATATAGCCCCATTCGGTCGCGGTCAGGCCGGCGGTCTTAAAGATTCTATTGCCAAAAGCCGATTGGACGACCAGATACTGCAGCATTATGGATACTGCCGCCGCGCTGACCAGATAATGGTTGGAGAAAAATCCCATTTTAAACAATGACAAACGGGTTGAGCGGTTATTGAAAGCATGGACCAATTGGGCAAAAGCCAGTGTTGAAAAGGCCATGGTTTGGGCGACCGCATAGTTGTACCTGCTTAAAGCAAACAGGAACAGTAAAAAGGTGGAGATGCCGATGACGCTGCCTTCAATCAGCATGTATATCCAGCGTTTCCGGTGGAGAAGACCCTGGGACAAGTCGCGCGGAGGCCGTTTCATAACATCATATTCCGGCGGGTCCATGCCCAGGGCAAGTGCCGGGAAACCGTCCGTCACCAGATTTACCCAGAGGATTTGGATGGGAAAGAGGGGAATCGGTGTGCCGAAAAGGACCGCGGCGGTCACTACAATGACTTCCGACAGGTTGCAGGAGATAAGGTATCGGATAAATTTGACCAGGTTGGCAAAAATCACCCTGCCTTCCCGGATGGCATCGACAATGGTGGCGTAATTGTCGTCGGTTATGACCATGTCCGCTACTTCGCGGGTAATATCAGTTCCCGTTTGCCCCATAGCAATGCCGATATGGGAAGCTTTCAAAGCCGGAGCGTCGTTTACCCCGTCCCCGGTTACGGCTACCTGGGTGCCGGGAATTTGTTTTATGGCCTCGATTATTTTAAGTTTTCCCAAGGGCGAGATGCGGGCAAAGACGGAAGCACCATTTTCGATGGCAATAGAGAGTTCTTTGACGGCCATTTTTCCGATATCGTCCTCGGTCAAAATTGCCTCATCTGCTCCGATGATGCCTGCCTCACGGGCGATTGTCCGGGCCGTATCCTTATGGTCTCCCGTTATCATGATCGTCCTGATGCCTGCCCGTTTAGCCTGGGCGATGGCTGACTTAACTTCCGGCCTCAGAGGGTCCTGCATGGCGGCCAGGCCTAAATACTCCAGGCCGGCTTCACTGACTTTGTTGTTTTTTATCGCCTTTTCCGCGTCTTTCCTAGACAATTTTTTTCCGGCTAAAAGAAGCACCCGCAGGCCGTCTTTAGCCAGGAGTTCATTTTCCGCCATGATTTTCTCTTTACCGCCTTGAGGCAAATTAAGGAGGTTCATCATTATTTCAGGGGCGCCTTTACTATAAAGGTAATAACTGCCCTGGCGGTTGAGCGATATGACGCTCATCATTTTACGTTCGGAGCTAAAAGGGAGTTCAAACACCCGGGTTTGCTGTTTTTTTATGGTTTCGGGATCCAGCCCGGCACGGTAGGCCGCAACCAGAAGGGCAGCTTCCGTGGCATCACCCAGCGGCTTTGTATCTCCGCTGCCCAATTTAAGCACGGCATTATTGGCCAGGACGCCGGCGGTTAAAAGAGTTTTTAAAGCCGGATTATTTTCAACTTTGAGAGCTTTGCCTTTTTGATCATAAAATTTACCCGATAATTGATATCCGATGCCTTGTACCGATATTTTAAATTTATCGGAAATGATTTTAACCACATTGATTTTATTTTGCGTCAGCGTTCCGGTTTTGTCGGTGGCGATCATCCTGACCGCGCCCAAAGTTTCCGTTGCCGGCAGTTTTTTGATGATTGATTTTCTTTCCGCCAGCCGTTTGACGCCTAATGAGAGCACGACCGTGACGATGGCCGGCAATCCTTCCGGTATGGCAGCCACAGCCAGGGAAATGGAAATGAGAAGGCTTTCTACCCAGGAGATATTTTGCAGCAGGTTAAGGAAAAATACCGACAAAGCGATTATGCCGATGACCGTCGTCAGCATGCGGCCTACCTTTTCCAATTCCAGAGTCAAGGGAGTCTTTTCATCACTGGTATCGTGCAATGCCTGGGCGATTTTGCCGATTTGCGTGGTCGCTCCAATCGCGATGACTACAGCTTTGCCTCTGCCGCTGACTGCTTCCGTATCTTTGAATAAAATATTTGTCCAATCTGCCAAAGGCAGCTCGCGGTTGAGCTCTTTTACGTCTTTAAAAACAGACAAGGATTCACCGGTCAGGATGCTTTCATCGACCTGGAGGGAGAAACTTTCGGCCACCCTGGCGTCCGCCGGTATTTTTTGGCCTTCCTCCAAAATGATGACATCCCCGATAACGAGTTCCGCCGCAGGTATTTCATTGATTGTCCCATCCCTGACGACTGTGGCTTTCAGGATTTCCTTCTGTTTCAAAGACTCTAGTGTCCTCTCCGCCTGGATTTCCTGTACAAAACCGATGGTGGCGTTGACCAGGACGATCGAGAAAATGGCTATAGCATCCAGCGCATCTCCCAAAAGGAGCGAAATGATCGCTGCAATCAGAAGGATAAAAACCAGCAGGTTCTTGAATTGCCCGATGAAATTTAAAATAAGCGGAGGCTTGGGTTTTTCGGGAAGGCTATTGGGGCCGTACTCAGCCAAACGGCGCTTGGCTTCATGAAGGCTTAAGCCGAGCTCGAGATCGGTTTTCAATTCCGAAACAATCTTTTCGACCGTCTTTTTATAATACATAAAACTTAAAACCCCCGTTTGTGGCGAGGGTTTTTGAAATTTTTCCCGTCAAATAATGCCGCCGAGACTGCCGGGAATCAGCAGGGACAGGAAGAATTTCATAACCGGAGAAATTATGGCTGAGACCGGCGAGCTGCCGAAAAAGGGGAAAATCAGCATGATCAAAAAGATTATGCCGTAACGCTCCAATTCGAGCCAGTCATGGTAGTATTTTTTGGGCAACAAGCCGGCCACGACCCGGAAACCGTCCAGCGGATGGACAGGGATCAGGTTGAAAATTGCTAAGAGGATATTGAATCTTATAAAAGTAATCAAAATGTCAGTCAGGAAAAAATTTAAGCCAAAGCCGCCCGATATCATCACGATGCGCAATATAACTGATGCAGTTACGGCAATAATGATGTTTGATAAAGGGCCGGCAAAGGAAATGACGGCGCCGTCCTTTTTGGGATTTTTCAAATTAAAAGGGTCAAAAGGCACGGGTTTTCCCCAGCCGAATCCCGCCATCAGAAAGAGGAGTGTGCCGACCGGATCCAGATGCGAGAGCGGGTTTAGAGTCAGTCTCCCGGCCAATCGGGCTGTCGGATCGCCCAGCCGGTCGGCGGCCAGGGCATGGGCAAATTCATGGACAGTTATCACCGCGAGAAGGATGATGGCAAAGATGACAAAAGATAGCGGGTTGGAAAAAAGCAGGCTCAACATTGTTTTTGCATAAGCAATTTGATATAGTATAGCACAACTTATGGCTAGAATTTGTGATTATTGCGGCCGGGGAATTGCTTACGGCAATGCCGTTTCCCATGCCAAAAACCGGGTCAAAAGACTGTTCAAACCAAACTTGCAGAAATTAAAAGTCCTAAGAGACGGAGATATTGTCCGGGTAAAATTCTGCACCAGCTGCATCCAGCGCCTGAAAAGGGACAAGCACATGGGTTTGTATAAAAGCATAAATTATTTACCCACCGTTGCCGATGAGCTGGCCAAGTCCCAAGTCAAAGTGAGCGGTAAAAAGGAAGTTGCCAAGCCTTCCGAATCAATGAAAATAGAAGACATTGTCGGTAAAAGCTAAAGCCGCCTTAAATCCTCAACCCCAAAATCAAAACAGCCAGGAAAATCAAGGCTCCCATCAAAGCAGGCGACCAGGGTCCCATGGTCTGGTAGGCGTAGCCGGCGGCAATCGGACCGAAGATGCGGCCGACGGAGCCGAAGGATTGCAGAAGCCCCATATTGCCTCCCTGTTCGTGTTCCGCTGATTTTTCAGAGACGAAAGCCTGGGTCAGGGGCAGCAGATAGCTGTTTCCCAATGCAAAAACAGTCGTGCCTATTACAAAAAGCAGGGAATTGCGGGTGACGGCCAGTATGATCATGCCGAAAGAGGCAGTGACGACTGACAGGCGGAAAAGCCTTTTCTCGCCGAAAAATTTGACCGCCGGTTTGACGCCGAAAGCCTGGATGCCGGCGGAAACTATGCCGCTTAAGGCAAACAGCCCGCCCACCTGGAGTACGCTGAGCCTGAGAATGTCATTGGCAAAGAGGGTCATGATGGTATAAAGGCCGGATTGCGCCCAGAATATCAAAAGATTGAGGATAAAAAGCAGCATAAAGCCGCTTTTGAGAAGCCGCGGCAGGAATTGGAGGAAGCGGAAATGCCTTTTTTCATATTTAATTTCCTTTTTACTGACCGATTCTTTGAGGAAAACTTTGGTTAACAATATACTGATCAGGGTTATTATCGAGGCCGCGAAAAATGGAAAAGCATAGGAAATTTTGGAAAGAAAACCGCCCCAGAGAGGCCCGAAGATAAAACCAAGGGAGATGCCGGCGGCGATCGTGCCCATGCCGGCCGCCCGGTCTTTTTTTTCCGAAATGTCGGCGATATAAGCCTGGGCGATGGACAGATTTCCGCCTGAAGCCCCATCCAGGATTCTGGCCAGCAGAAGAAAGAATAGGGAATGAGTCAGCCCCATTATCAAAAATGAGACGACCGTGCCCCAGAGAGAGATCAGCAAAAGCGGTTTGCGGCCATAGCGATCAGACAAGCGGCCCATGACAGGCATGGAGAAAACCTGGGCCAGGGAAAAGGCGCCTATCATGACGCCCGACAACAGGGGACTGCCGCCGTATTTGATGGTCATGAGAGGCAGCAGGGGAAAAACTATGCCGTAGCCCAAAAAATTGACAAAGACAATCAGGAAAATCAGGAATTTGGAGGATTTTAAGATGCTCGGCATAAAAGGAAATTATAGCAGAGTAGTAAGGTTCTGTTAATTCGTTAAAATTCCCAGGAGCCGGCCTTTTTTTATCTCCGTCAGCAGAACGCTTTTTATTTCCGCGCGGAAATCTTTGCCGGTTTCAATCAGTGCCGGAACCTGGTTGGACAAAAGAACCCTCCGGAAGCCATCTTCTTTTTCAAGCAGAAACAGCGCCGGAAAGGATCGTCCCAGCAGGCTTTTTTGGAAAGAGGCATATTTTTGCTGAGACAACTTGCCGAGTTGCGCCGCCCTTTTTTTCATCAGGGGAGAGGGGACGTTTTTCATCCTTTTGCTCATGTAAAAGGCGGCTGTTTTTTCCCTGGGCGAGAAGCGGAAAACATGGAATTTGTCTATCGGCGCATCACGCAGGAAATTATAAGTGTCCCGGAAATCCGCCTCACTTTCATCCGGAAAGCCGGCGATGATATCGGTGCCGATGAAAGCGTCAGGGTTGATTTTTTTAATTTTCGCAAGTTTTTCCGTAAATTCTTCCCGAGTATATCCCCGCCGCATAAGTTCAAGGATTTTATTCGAGCCGGACTGCAAAGGTATATGGAAAAAGTCCGCTAATCGTTTCGAAGGCAAAATTTGATCATAAAATTTGAGAAATTCTTCCGTGACTGACCAGGGATGGATCGAGCCGAATGAAATTCTGGCAACTTTAGTTTTTTCGATAACCGTCCGGACCAGATCAATGAATTTTTCCCCGGTATCGAAGCCGAATGCCTGGGTATTGATGGCAGTTAAGATGACTTCTTTCACCCGTCTGTCAGAGTTTCTGATTGTTCCGACAATTTTTTTGATGCTGTCGGACTTCGGCTGTCCCCGGAGATAGGGGACGATGCAAAAGGTGCAGAAGCGCTGGCAGCCGTCCTGAATTTTCAGAAGCAACCGTCCTGATTCCAAATACCGGGAATTTATAATGTCTGTTTTTCCTTTTTTAGTCCTTTTGATTTTTAGCCTTTTGAGAAGTATATCGGCCGCGAAATCCTTATTGGGGTTGTCAATGACGATGTCCGTGCCTTCGACTTTGACGCTTTCCTTGATCCATTTGGTGGCGGCACAGCCGGTGACGGCCACTTTTGTTGTGGGCAATTTCCGTTTGACCCGGTAGATCAGCTGTTTGGCTTCCCGTTCCGCTTTGCCGGTGACGGCGCAGGTATTGATGATGAAAAGATCGGGGTTTATCCTTGTTTTGACAAGCCCGCGGTCCGCAAGTTTCCGGTCCAGAACCTCTGTCTCCGCCTGGTTCACCCGGCAGCCGAAGGAAAAGGAATTAAAAGTTATCGTCACCGGGATATTATACAAAAGTCTGTCAGGAAATCAGCTGATTTTTTGGATTGAATAAATCCTGTTCTTTTTTGCCGTTTGGATATCTGTCGTCAAAATCATCTTTATTTTGTCCGGCTTCTGTTTTTATTTTTTCGCCACTGTTTCCAGTTCCGTCGCCTATCTCAGTTCTGTATTTTGCCTGTTGGCAGAAATCGGCATGGGCACCGCCTTTTACCGGGCCGCAGAACGGACAGATAATATCCTCATTTACTGATTGGGGATCGGCCGGACTTGTCCAGCCGATTCTGATATTACCTTCAAGATCTTCTTCAATACTGCGCAGTCCGATAAGATCGGCTGATTCTTCAGTCAGCGAATTTTGGAGGTTGAGTATATTTTCTTCAGCTTCCTGTTTGCCTTCCCAGGTATCAAAAATGTTTGAGGAAACATCAAAATTACCCTTGACCAGCATATCCTCCAGCGCCAGTTCGAATCTCGCCTGTTCAAGAATGCTTGAAATCTGGTCGCCGTTTACTTTGCCCATATGGGCTAGGATAATGGCGGCGCGTTCCCTGACTTTGGGCGGGAAATGGGCGTTCAGGGTATTTTTTGCCATGGAAATGTAAGACTGGAAATTTTCCGGATTCATCCCTTGGAGATAATTTGCCGAAGCTATCTGGTATAAATCACCGCCGGATCCGGGAGCGTATCCGCCGCCACCTTCTTCGTTGATAGCACCGGCAGCAGCAATGATTTTGAAAGTGGTAAGAGGAATAAAGCTGTTGAATTCGTTTCTGCCAAGTGAGTTTCCTTCACGGATAACTGATACCGATGTAGGTTTTACCCCGTGTGCCAGCGCAACCAGCGCATGTCTTAGTTCATGGCGGGCGGTGCCCAGCTGAGTTTCATTGATAGGGGCACGTTCACCGGTGTAAATCGGAGGAATATTCTTAATTGGCGCATTCTGCCAGGCTTGCAGTACCATATCTGCTTTGGAACGCGGCGAATTTATATCCCCACGGGTTTCAATTCCCATAACGGGGCCAGACGCGCTGCGCATATCCTGGACAGGTGCTGGTCTTGCTTCCGGTGATCCTGCCATAAGCCTTGGGTATTTTAGCAGAATTTCGTAAAAAATCCATAAAAAATATAAATCTCAAAAATATTGACTATTTTCATATTTTCTGATAATCTGAAAATATGAATAATAAACAATTTTCCGTCACAGTCAGAGCCAGAGGTCAGATAACTGTTCCTGATAATCTCAGGAAAAAAACTTTCTGGTTAAGAGAGGGAACACCCGTGACTTTAATTGAGGGAATTGAGGAAATAAAAATTACTCCTTTAAGAATAAAAGAAGGAGATGGTTTAAATTGGCGTAAATTATGGCAGCAAATTACCTTAATCAGGCATTTCAGCGGTAAAAAAGGTAATTTATCTTCCTTTATTGCTTCAGACCGCGCCGGAAGAATATGAAAAATGCAGTTCCTGTAGTTGTCGATTCATCGGTTATCGTTAAATGGTTAAACAGTGATAATGAAAAGCATCTTAAGCAAGCGGACAAATTGCTAAAAGACAGACAGGCAGGAAAAATTTCGCTCTATACATTGGAATTAGCCAAATATGAAGTTGGGAATGCCTTAATTTATAAGAATATGGATAAGATTACTACATCCGCCGCTATTTCACTCTTATTTGCTCTGCCTATTAATTATTCTCAAATGGATGAAGATATGGCGCTGGACGCAGGAGAATTAGCGAAAGAATATTCCATTACTTACTACGATGCTTCGTTTATGGTGTTGGCAAAATATCTGAAGTCGAAACTGGTTACGGATAATCCTAAACACCAGAAAAAACAAAAAGACATCATTGTTATCCCAATCGAAAAATATCATTAATATTCTGCCGGTCCGGGATTTTTTGCAGGAAAGCGGAATCAGAGCGTTGATTTTTTCCCGAGCTGAATTGCCAGATTCCTGAAATAATTTTTCAATTGAACCGCAGATAAGTGTTTAATCATTCTGGGAAGTCCTATAATTTTTTCAACTGCAAACGCCAAATCAGAACTTAAAATCCAGGGATCTGTTTCTAAATTAAATTTGACTCTGGCCCCTTCCATTAAATCCCAGATTGTGAATTTTTTAAGTAAATAATATAAGTCGACAAGATCCTTGGAGGTGCTTCTTTGATGGAAAGCTGAAAATTTGTTAACGGCAATATCTAGCAGGCTGTCGACAGCTATTCTTTGAAAATAAATTCCCTTTACAATCCTTTTATGAGGGTAATGGCCGAAATCGAGCTTTAAACGTGTTTTATCATTAAAATTCAGGATAAATATGTGTACAAAACCTTGATGCTGTGATTTGTAAGTAAATCCCGAATCAGTTGCCCATTTGCTGATTTCAATTCTAACCTGCTGTATATCAAATTCTTTTTCTGAAAAAAAATCCAAATCTTCGGAATAACGGTGTTGTAAATAAAATTCAGATAAAGCAGTGCCTCCGGTAAAATAAAAGTTCGAGGTTATAAAATCCGAATTGTTTATTTTATCGAAAATGAGTTTTTGGTGGTGTGTGAGGACAGACATTTTTTCCATATCAGAAGCTCGAGTAAATGTTTTTGCGGTTCGTAAAGGTCCAGTTTGTTCCAGTATTTTTTTACATCGGCCAGACTTATTTTTTCCTTGCCCGGGCCGTAATTAATCATTCGTTCCAGGATCTTTATCCTGCCGGACTCGGTTTTTCTCAATTCTGTGGCATTATAATCCCAAAATAAAGCCATATTCTTATTTAATATTTTAACAGAGAAGTATAGAAAGACAATAATAAACTAAAATTTATATTTATTTTGTGAATCCTATATATATAAGATTTGATCTCTTTTTTTTCTTATATTAATATCCTATAAATAAACAAATAAAAAGAGATAATAATGACTATATGACTTTAAAAGAAATTCCGGGCAGTGGATATCCTATAATTGGACCAATACATGGTCAGATAGAATCATTTATACCATTGAGTGATGAACCTCCGGCAGGAGGTACCAACGGCGACAGCGATGCGGGATCTGACCAGCATCCGGGAAGCATAACCGGAGATGAGGCGCCTACCCCCGGTCCCCAGAATCCAAACTAAAAACATTTCAGTCTGGTGGGGAATTGACACCTCTTAAAACTATCTTATAGTAATTTATCATTTAGTCTGCTATAATGCCCCAAAATCTCATCGGCCCCGCTGAAGGGATTTTTTTTGGAGTGGTTTTTCTGCATAAGCTTCAGAATAGCGAAGCTTGTTCCATGCGGAGAAAATTCCACTGATCACCTAGCACCTTAACAACTTGGCACAAGACAAGAAAAAAGAAAGGGAAAAAAGGAAATGAAGAAAAAGATTTGGAAAGTAATTGTTTTGCTGGTGACAAGCACGATGTTTTTTGCCGCTTGTGCACCCGTCTCTGGCGACCCCGCCCCAGCCCCCGAAGCCTCGGCCCCGGCCGATGTTGCCCCTGACGTACAGATCGCCCCTGAAGAAGAACTGACGTCCATCCTTGAAGAGCCAACACTGGAGTGGCTCAAGAACTACAGTGAAAACTCTGATCAATCATGGGTAATTGCTGGAGTGGATGTTGCGAATCCATGGGGTGTAATCGTTGTTGGAGCAGGAGTAGTGCTCTACACGATTACTACAGAACCAGAGGTGGTGGAGGGCACCGCTATCGCGGTAGTCAATGGCATTGAAGGGATTCAGGCATGGGTTCGTGAGAACCTTTCAGTTTCGGTTCCTTCTATGTTTAAACCCGAGGGGGGTGAATTGAGTTTGAAAATGCCGGGGATATCGTTTTCGGCAACTTGGGAAGCAGCCGAATACGGTTGCGACTACAAGGGTTTTCTGAATAACATTCCTCTGGTCCCGTTTCCGGGACCGGACCCTTGTAACCCCGAAGACTTCATGTCCTGGCTGGTTAGCCAACTCGCCGATTTCCAGAAGCACCTTGGCGAGCGCCGGGCAATGGAGTTTATCCGGGCCATAACGGAACTCATAGCTCCGTTCATGCCGTAAACCGCGCCAGTTAACTCAAAAGAATGCCAAGTTGAAAAAGGTGAAATAAATAGGGCGAAGAGCCCGGGGATGGATATGCGGACATGGAGTCCGGTACGCTGTGAAGCTGTACTCGGGCGCTTCATGCGTCCGCTCAATTGACAGCCGCAAGGCATCTTTTGATCCACATATCCATCCCTATTTTTTTGGGGAAAATTTTGAATTGTAAGAGAATTGTAAGAACTGTCAAACAATCTTGACTTAGGATTTTTGGTGTTGTAATATTCTATTACCGAATAAATAGATAGACGCCTATAAATATATTAATATGGCCAAAGTCATCAATTTCGTTTATAAATTCCGCACTGACAAGCGTCTGACCCAGGAACAACTGGCCAAAGCCGTCGGCGTTTCCCGCCAAACCATCATTGCCATCGAAAAAGGGAATTACACTCCTTCAGTCCTGTTGGCCATGAAGCTGGCCAGACATTTCAAAATCAAGGTTGAAGATCTTTTTCATATCAAACGCTCCGGAAAATGAAAAACACAGTCGAATTCCTTCAGCATAAAATCTGATGCCGGTCCTCCTCATCTTTGCCTTCATTTCAGGTCTGGTCACCATTCTGGCGCCCTGTATCTGGCCGCTTCTGCCGATCATTTTATCCGCATCCCGGGGAGGTAAAGCCAAATCATTGGGTATCACGGTCGGTGTCGCCGTCAGTTTTGCCGTTCTGACTCTGACCATTTCCTACCTGGTCAGCCTGTTGGGCTTTGATCCGGATATTTTGAGGTTTGTGGCCGTAGTTATTCTGCTGATTCTCGGCTTGTCGCTTCTGGTGCCGGCATTTTCAGCCAGGCTGGAAGCAATGGTTTCAAAAGTAAGTTCTAAAGCCGGAGGCAAGAGAAAGGAAGGCAATTCCTTTTTGTCGGGCTTTGTCACCGGTGCATCACTTGGTATTGTCTGGTCTCCCTGTGCCGGTCCGATATTGGCGACAATCGCCACCTTGGCCTCAACCAGGGCGGTCAATTCAGGCATAATTTTAGTGACGATTTTTTATGTGGCGGGATTATCCATTCCGCTTTTCTTTTTTTCATATGGGGGCAATCTCCTGATCGAAAAAAGCCGTCTGTTAAACAGATATACGGGCCGAATACGGCAATTTTTCGGTCTGGTGATTATCCTGACTGCCCTGTCCATCTATACCAATTACGATAAAGTCCTCCAGGTCAATCTTTTGGACGCGTTTCCTTCATATTCGACTTTTCTGTTTAATCTGGAAGGCAATAAGTCTGTTTCCGAACAGCTGTCAAAATTGAAAAGTACCGGTAGCGATGACATGGTAGGCAAGCCGTTTAAACCCCTGGATATGGCTGGATCTGCAGATGATAGAGGCAGCGGTGCCGGTTCACTGCCAAACCTGGGCAAGGTACCGGATTTTACGGGCATTAACAGCTGGCTGAATTCAGATGCTTTGAGTTTATCGGACCTACAGGGCAAGGTGGTCCTTATCGATTTCTGGACCTATACCTGCATCAACTGTATTCGCACTTTGCCTCATGTGACATCCTGGCACGAAAAGTACAAGGATAGCAATTTTACGGTTATAGGAGTGCATACTCCCGAGTTTGAATTTGAAAAGGACAGAAAAAATGTCGAAATGGCCATTAGTCAGTATAAAATTACCTACCCGGTTGCCCAGGATAATGATTACGGCACCTGGAGGGCATACAATAATCATTACTGGCCGGCAAAATACCTCATAGACGGCCGCGGTAACCTGCGTTATTACCATTTCGGCGAAGGCAAATATGAGGAAACGGAAGAGGCCATCCGGAGTCTTATCGAAGAAACAGGGGTCAGTCTCGGTGAAAATGGGGGTGAGCTCCCTGATCAGACTCCCAGAGGCAATCAGACTCCAGAAACTTACCTCGGAAACAGCAGGGCGGAGAGGTTTTTCAGCGACAAAAAATTAACCGGCGGTACCAATGTCTACAAATCCAAGGATAATTTGCCGCTTCATCATTTTGCCTATAACGGCCGCTTTCTGGTTTCCGAGGAATACTCCAGAGCTTTCGCCGGATCTTCCCTTGTCCTGAATTTTTACGGTTCAAAAGTTTACCTGGTCATCCATCCGGCCGAAGGCAGGGAAAACAAAATCGGCATAAAGCTTGACGGCAGGGAACAACCTCAGTTGAGCGTCACCAGGCCGATGCTTTATGAGCTTGTCAATCTGGAAGAAAAGGGACAACACCTGCTGCAGCTGGATTTTCCTGATGACGGCGCCTCCATCTTCGCTTTCACCTTCGGATAACCGCTGAGAGTTCTTGACAGACAACATAATATTATGTACATTATTGTACAGAATGAAGTCTGTCAGCATAACGAAAGCCAGGGAAAATCTGCCTAAACTCATCGAAGACGTATTTTTAAATTCAAAGATATTCCTTATAACCAAAGGGGGCATTCCCATGGTTAAAATAGTCAAAGCAGATGTCAAAACGGAGAAAAAGAAGGTAAGCAGAAAGGAAATAAAAATGGCGGCCGAAACTGCCGGAAAAATAAAGGGTATCTGGAATGAGGACAAATGGAAAAATAAAAGCTCCACAGACGTAGCTGATTATTTGAGGGAGAGAACCCAGAGAAGGTATGTTCGTTGATACAAATATCTTCGTTGATTTTCTTCGCGGAAGAGATGACGCTGTCAGTTTTTTTGAAAGCCATCAGACGGCCGTAAAAACCTCGGTAATTGTTGAGCTGGAACTTATAGACGGTCTGAAATCAAAGCGTGATATAGCGGTCCTCCAAAAGCATTTATTCGGATTGTTCGACATCACGATCATTCAGATCAATGACGAGATTTCCGCCAAAGCTGAGTCAATCTTTAAAGATTACAGGCATTCCCACGGTATCAGCATCAATGATTCATTGATTGCCGCAACGGCCATAAGCATAGGTGAACCTCTTATTACCCATAATAAAAAGCATTTCAGTTTCATTCGGGGATTTCAATCTGTAAATCCTTACTGAAGGATTACTCGATTCAGGTTTCCATAATTCTTGCAAAATTTGTCCATTTATGGTATTTTATCCCACTAAATCGGGTAATATCGTTATGCCTTATATGGATAAACCTGTAAATCTCTTAGCCGGGGAAAAACTGCAGAAGCAGTTGTCCCTATTGACGCCTCATGCCCGCCGTGATGTCGAATCATGGGTGGTCAACACGGTGAAAATCAAGGTGCTGAAAAAATTTGAAGAGTACCTGGAACTTGACGGGCTGAAAAACTTGAGAATGCTTCTGCTGGCTCCGGTTTTTACCATCAAGGAATTGACGGACAGGGTCAAAGAGCAGGCTCCGGAAATCGCCACCCTTTACTTCAAGGAGCTTTTCCAGGCCATGGATGAGGTCGAAGGCAAGCTGTCACCGTAACCTTCCAGGAACTGCTTCCAGGTAACGGGTTTTTTTCCCTCAAGCTGGACTTTCCGCGGTACAAATTTGCCTCCGGCATGTACTCCTTCGATGATTTTTAACCGTCTTTTCCGGCCGTTGAGATCTATTTCCGTCCAGACTCCCGGCCACGGATGGAGCGCGCGGACTGTCCGTTCGACAGCTTCCGCCAGGGAGGCGGAACGTCTCAAGGCAAAATTGAAGGCAGTCTTTTCTTTTTCCGGCGGGGCGGACTGTCCCAAAGAAGCAAAAATAAAAATATCCCAGGGGATGAAACCGTCCTTGCGGTTGAGTATTTTGGTAAAGGTTGCCAGGCTGTGGTCCTGGGGTCTGGTCTTTATTTTTCCCGACAGATAGTCTTTTAAAACCTGCGGCGCCAGGGCGGCTGTTCGGGTAAAGAGTCGGGTATAAAGCTCATCAGTTCTTTCATCTCCGGAAAGCGGTAAATGCTCCAGAAAAATCACACTGCCGCTGTCCAATCCTTCGGCCATTTGCTGGAAAGTAATCCAGGCTTTATTTTCACCGGCCAGGATGGTGTATTGAACCGGCGAGGCTCCGCGCAATTCCGGCAGCCTGGAAAAGTGAATATTAACAGTGCCTTTATCAGGCAGGGAAAAAATTTCTTTAGGAATAATCAGTCCGAAATCGGCCACAACAAGCAGTATTGGCGCTATTTCCCTTATTTTTTTCCCGAAACTTAATAAATCCGCGCGGGTTTGGGCATAAACGAAAGGCAGGCTGTTTTGCCGGGCAAAATTGGCTACCGGCGATTTGTTGTCTTTAGCGGCGATAAGTTTAAGCTCAAAATTATCCGCCAAGGATTTCACTACAGGCAGGCAATATCGCGAAGAACCGAAAAAAACCAGCTTCATATTTCAATTTCCACGAGCCTCTCTTCGTCCTTGTCGGTTTCCTCGATGCGGTAGAGTTTCTGTTTCTGTTCAAGAACCCTTTGGGTGAACAGGATCCCGTTGAGGTGGTCGGTTTCATGCTGGACAATAGTGGCCATGAACCCGCTGAACTCCCTGGTTTGCTCTTTACCTTCGATATCCTGGTATTTCATTTTTACTTTTTTTGATCTTTTGAGATAACCCCAGACATTGGGAATGGACAGGCAGCCTTCAAGTTTTTTTTCCTTTTTTAAGCCTTTGCTTTTCCCTGTTCTTTCTATCTCTGCCAGTTCTTCGGACTTCTCCAAAATTTCCGGATTGATAAAAACGTCAATTGCGGACTCGTCGGACGGGCGGGTGATGAAGATGCGCAGGCCGATGCCGATTTGGGGTGCCGCCAGGCCTACTCCTTTCGGATTATCTTTTTCCACCAGGTTTTTTTTCATCAGCTCGACAGTTTCCAAAATTTTTTTATCAATTGCAGGGACGCTTTTGGCCGCACTTGTCAAAACTTCATTGGGTACGCAAACAATCATTTTATTTCCGAAAGCACCTGCTTGGCTTCCTCGTCCTCCGGGTTTAGTCTGTTAATGATGAAATTGGCAGCTGCTGCGGCTTTTTCCTTATTTCCGTCGCGGTTGTAAAAGATGGCCTGGGCCAGGTAAGCGTCCCGGTAGTCGATTTTCATTCTTATGGTGTCTTCAAGCTCCCTGTAGGCATCTTCAGCCTTGCCCAGCTGGTCATACATCAAAGCCAGATTATACCTGATTTTGGGATCGTTCGGCGAGAGTTCTTTCGCTTTTTCCAAAGCAGATATCGCCGGATAAATTAAGCTTTCGTCGGTTTGCGACAGGCCGTAGAAGACGCGGGTGCGGGTTTTCCAGAAATTGACGTTGCGGGGGGAGGCTGCAATTGCCTTGTTGCTGTACATTTGCGCATCCCTGATAAAACCGGCGGCAACAGTCGCCTGGCCGTCCAGGGATAAGCCTAATGCCAGCTGGGCTGTCGGGAATGACAGCTCGTCAAAATACAACGGTTCACGGGGATTGAGTTTGATAGCCGTCAGCAGATTCGAATAGCTGGCCGCATATTCCTCGCTTCTGGTCTGGTTGTGGGCCCGGGCATAATAAAGATCAGCCAGCCACATTCTGCCTAAACTGAAAATTATGGTCAGAAACAGGAGGCTGACAGCCAGTCCGGCAGTTTTCCGTCCGCCCGACATTTCCCAGGCTGCTTCTTTTGCGGTTTCCGGTTTGGCAGTTGCCAGAAACAGCAAGCCCGGTATACAAAAGAAGAATATTTGGATTATAACGACCGAGAAACCGAAGAAATTGGTGATTGCAATTGAGAGCCATCCGGCCAAAAGTCCGGCCGGCAGGATTGCCTGTTCTTTTTTAATGGTACGCAGATTTTTAACCGAAGTGTAAACAACCGCCAGCATAAATCCGAGGTAGCTGGTAAGTCCCAGAATGCCGGAAGTAGCGGCATAGTTTAAATATTCATTATGTGCTTTGTTATAGAGGAAATCCCATTCCGACGTCAGATTATGTTCCTGCGGGCGGAACTTATAGAAGGAAAAGGCAAACGTTTCCACACCTGTTCCCGTCAGGGGATAATTTTTAAATGCATTTACGGCAGCCTGCCAGACGTATTTGCGGATAGTACCCGACTCGGTAATGCCGATGTCAATTATGGAGGCTCCGTTGGGTGGTTGTACCTCACGGGGGAAATACTGCTCTTGGGGTTTTGTCAGTTCAGGCAATGTGAAACGGTTGAGCTGGGCAAAGGGTGCACCGAAAATGAAAATAATAATTATGAGCAATAAGTTATGCACTAAAAATTGCCTGATGATTTTCCGGCGGTAAATTACAAACTGGATCATCCAGAAGATAAAGGCTGAAAGGGTGAACGCGATGAAACCGGAACGGGATTTGCTAAAAATTAAGACACAGAAAAAAATCATTGAGGCAAACGTGTAAGGCAGACCCTTGCGGAATGGACGCACGATACTCAGTGCCAAACTGACAGGCAATAGGACGGCCAAATAGGCAGCCAGCCAATTCGGCTGGCCCAGGGTGGAGAAAACGCGGTTTTGCACATCCTGGACCCAGATATCTTTATCGATGCCTAGCCGTTCCAGGATGCCGTAGGCAGATACTAAAAGACCGGATATGAGAGTTACTTTCAAAAGGGTCCTGATTTTACTCCGGGGAAAATTATTGGTAAGGGCAAAATAAAGGAGCAGGAAACTGGCAGAAGACAAAAGTCCTCCGTTAAAGCGGCTGTAATAACCGAATACTGATATATGCCTGTCCCAGGAAAAGACGGTGGCTAAAATCTGGCTTCCCAGAAACAGCAAAAGCGGCAGATCAAGAGGTGTTCTGACAAAATTAATTTTCGGGGAGCCAATCGCTTTTATAACCCAGGCCGTTATTATGACGGCAGTCAGTACATACGTCAGCATCATTTTGTTGTACTCAAAAAGCTCAAAGTTCCAGGGAGTTAAAATCAGAGGCACCAGAAAGAAGAGGCTGTAAAATGCATATGCGATTATTTTGTTAAGTCTTGTTTCCGTCATGGGTAGTGACCTGATTTTATCATATTCCCAATTCCTTCCTGACTCTCTCTCTGTTAAAATAAACCCAATTTTATAATTATATGCTGAATTTTATCTTCGGCCTGTTTTCCCATGATTTGGCCATTGATCTTGGTACTTCCAATACTCTTGTTTTCGTCAAAGGCAAAGGCATAGCAGTCAGGGAGCCGTCTGTGGTAGCCAGGCACAAAAAAAGTAAAAAAATCCTGGCCGTCGGCCGCGAAGCCAAAAAAATGTTAGGCAAGACTCCCCTTCAGATCGAAGCTTTCCGGCCGCTTAAAGACGGTGTGATTGCTGATTTCGATGCCACCGAAGCCATGCTCAGGCATTATATTAATATTCTTCATGAAAAACCCAACAGTTTTATCCCCAGCGTGCCGCGGCCAAAAGTGGTTGTCGGCATTCCTTCAGGAGTCACGGAAGTCGAAAGAAGGGCTGTCCAGGATGCCGCACTTTCAGCCGGTGCCAGGTTGGCCTATCTGATTGAAGAGCCTATGGCAGCGGCTTTAGGTGCCAACCTGCCCATAGAAAATCCTTCCGGCAGCATGATCGTCGATATCGGCGGAGGCACCACGGAAATAGCCGTTATTTCGCTGGGCGGCATTGTCATAAACAAATCATTGAGAATCGCCGGTGACGAGTTTGACGAATCAATAGCCCATTATCTCAGGTTGAAACATTCCCTTTTGATTGGTTTGCCGACAGCCGAAGCGGCAAAGATTGCCATCGGTTCGGCTTACCCCGTGACTTCAGATAAGCACCAGGTTGTCCGCGGCCGGGATTTGGAAAACGGCTTACCCAAATCGGTAAAAATTTCCGGCAGTGAAATCAGGGAAGCCATGTCGCCGGTTTTAAACCAAATCATTGAAATAATCGACGAGACCGTCGAAGAGATTCCGCCTGAGCTGATCGGTGATGTTTTGGAACAGGGTATTACCCTGGCCGGCGGCGGGGCATTAATCGCAGGCATCGACCGCGCCATTGCCGATTCCATCAAAATGCCCGTCTGGATTGCAGACGAACCTTTGACATGTGTGGTCAGGGGTGCGGCAAAACTTTTGGAAAATCCTTCTCTTTTGAACAAACTGCGTGTCAGCGGGGGCTTGAAGTGAAGAAAAACTATTTCCTGCTCGTATTACTGTCTTTATTGATTTTAAGTTTTGATTATCTGTCCGTATTAAACCCGTTGAAAATTATTTTGGAAAAGCCGGTTATGCTGGTAAAAAAAGAATTATATACGCGCACCGTCAGTATCCGTCTGCTGCCTTATCTTTTAGTCAATTTCGAAAAGCTGGAAAATCAGGCGGAAAAGCTTGAGGAAAACCGCCGGGCTTTATTTGAGCTTGCGGCAACAGTTGATGAATTGAAAAACGAAAATGACAGTCTCAGAAAGCAACTTGGTTCACCCTTGCCTTCTGATTTCCAGTTTATTCCGGCCACTGTGATTGCCTCTGCCCGGTTTTTGGAATTGGATGCCGGATCAGAGGCGGGTATCAAAACGGGCATGGCGGTTCTTGACGGCAGCTTTTTAGTCGGACGCATCAGGGATGTTTCTGCCTACCGCAGCCAGGTAGTTTTACTGACTGATGAAGATATTAAAGTACCGGCCATTACGGACCGAGGTACACGCGGACGGGTCAGCGGCAGTTTTAACAAATCAATTGTTTTTAACGAGGTACTGCAGAAGGATCCTCTGTTTCTTGATGATCTTGTTTCAACCAGCGGAGAGGAAGGATTTCCGCCTGATTTAATAATCGGCAAAATCAGCCATATCGATAGTGATGATGCGGCCGTATATAAACAGGCTGCCGTTGTTTCGCTGGCGGAAACTGCCGTCAGAAAAAAAGTTTTCGTGACGACCCGGATATGAGACTTTTTTTTGTCCTGATATTATTGGCCATAATTATTGAAACGGTTTTCCTGCCGTATCCGTTTACGTTGATGCTGGTGATTATGTCGGTCATTGCCTTGGGTAGAAACAGTCTTCTGCCGGTATTTATATCAGGAATACTGCTGGATTTGTTTGCCATGCGTTTATGGGGGTTGGACAGTCTGATTTTTCTTGTTGTTGCCGCTTTAATCCTCCGGTATAACCGGAAATTCCAGACAGGTAATCCTTTATATGTTTTCGGCTTCATTTTTATGGCCATAGGCGTTTACAGTTTAGTGTTTTATAGACTTCTGTTCAGTCCTTCCAGTCTGGTTATGACATTGGTTCTTTCAGTCGCCTTGCTCTACCTTATTTCCATAACTTCCAGTCAGATCATTGGTGAAAAGAAAAAATTAACAGTCTGATTTTTATGTCCCAGGATCAACTAGGCAACATCTTTGGCGAATCGATAACCGGCTTTTCCAGACACAGCAAAGTCCGCCTTCATCCTGATGCGGGAGGCGGGTCGCATTCCGGCAGGCTTTACTTTTTTATTTTTCTGGCAATTTTCGGCCTGGGCATTTTGTCACTGCGGTTATTTTCATTGACTCTGATTGAAGGAAGCGGTTTTCGGCGTCTCTCACAGGAAAACCGTATCCGGGAAACGGTTAATCCCGCACCCAGGGGCATAATTTATGACCGTAACGGCATTGCCCTGGTCCGCAATATTCCTGTTTTTTTGAGTCCGGAAGGTGATGTTTTTTATAACCGCAAGGAATCAGACGGTGATTTCATCATTGAGAGTTCAACCCGGGAATATATTTACGGTCCTCTGATGGCACCGGTTTTAGGATATGTCGGCGAGGTGGGGCCGGAAGAGTTGGAAAAAATTCCGCCGCTGGATGCGCAAAATACGGAAGTCTATAAAATAAAAGACACAGTCGGCAAAATGGGTATAGAAAAAGTTTATGACAGCCGGTTGAGGGGCACCGACGGCAAGGAAATGTTTGAAGTGGACGCCACAGGCAAATATGTCCGCACATTGGGCCGTATTGATCCCCGTGTCGGTCAAAACCTCGATTTAACCCTTGATTTCAATTTACAGCAGACCGCCTGGGAAATGCTGAAAGATAAAAAGGGGGCAGTCGTTGTCAGCGAACCGGAAACCGGAGCTGTCCTGGCTTTGTTTTCCTCGCCTTCCTTTGATCCGAACAATATTCTCAAAGGCAACTCCCTGGAAGAAATATTTGAAAATGACGATAGGCCTTTGTTTAACCGGGCTATTTCCGGTCAGTATCCGC
>Ga0209211_10000672_pt1 | contig 68376 bp, 71 predicted proteins | sample RifGroA2_FD_183992 | JGI IMG/M metagenome (GOLD analysis project Ga0209211, IMG submission 183992) | Groundwater microbial communities from Rifle, Colorado, USA - Groundwater A2 (SPAdes) (version 2) | ecosystem: Environmental > Aquatic > Deep subsurface > Groundwater | place: Rifle, Colorado... | reverse complement strand
AACCATCTTTTTTCCTCAGAGCCTACTTCCCGCTTAATTTGCCAAAACCAAAGATCGAAACGGGTGTGGTCCCAAAAATAAACAAAAACCAAATCAAAAATCAGATGAACTCCAATACCCAGCACAAAACCCCTTGCAAACGAACTTGAAACACTCGTTACCGTCAACAGTGCCATTACCATCCACACTAACAAAAACAAGACACTCCTCATTACCAATTCTTTCTGCTCATGTCTTTCGTTTAACAAGGTAATCACTCCTTCAGCAAACTTGTTTCTACCAAACAAATCTCTCAGTCTTGTTCCCAACGCTTCGTCCGGCTTCATCAGAAAGCTGTATACAAATCGATCGCAAAAAACAAACAAAAAACCGATTATTCCACCCAAAAGCCACCACAGCAAATCTAAACCAAAAACAAAATTACCAGTGATTACTTTTACAAAGATTAAAAAAACAAAAACCCCAAACAAGACATATTGATGGATTGCCACCTTGTTTTTAATCATATCTTGATCTCATTCTAACACTAATCATCCCAAGACCTTATCTCCGACTGGGGCAATCTTAGTTTTCGAGGAGTTACGACCAGTAGGGTACAAGAAACCAGCACCATAACTACACCCATAACCATAAAGGTGTCTTTTTCACCCACGAACTGAGATATCAACCCTGCCAGAACCGGACCAATAATGTATGCCACACTAATTGTTGATCCGGACAGACCCACCATGTGTTTACCCTCACTCCCCATTCGACTTACAATATCCGAATACACTGCATCAGTCAAGGGCCATGAGACAGAAAGCATTGTCCCCACCAACAGAGAAACAATCAGAGCAACCATTACACTATCACTTGGACCGATCATCACCAGCAACAGACCGGAAATCAGCATAAATATTTCAGCCAATTTCTTTTTCCCTTTGTAAATACCCCACCTTGCGACTATCACTCCTACAAATACCATTGGTAGGGTATAAAATGGCAAAAACAAACCTCCCCACCACGTTTGTTTTGCCAGGTTGTCGGAAAAAACCGTTCCCGTTGTCCAATAGGTTGCGTCGACAATTCCCATCATCAAACTGATAACCAGAACTGGCCAAACATGCTCAAACAAAATCACCCAATGCTTAATTTCCTTCAGTATATTTATTCTTTCGGCTGGCTCATCCAACACTATCTCTGATCTATTTCTTCCCATTATTTTCCAAATTATGTAACCCAAAATTACGCAGGAGGTGGCTACTACTACTACCCAATAGTCACCCTTTGTAATGGCCAAATAACTACCAACTATCGGACCAATAAAATAGGCGAGACTTCGAAAGGCTCCCATTATCGCCCAAACTCCTGACCTTGATGTGGCAGGAACAGACCCCGATACAAACACCTGAGTTCCAAAACCCAAAAATTCATAATATACCCCCCAAATCGCCATCGCCACCAAAAAAAGGATCACCCATGGCCAAGCAATGCTCCAAAACAGCACACCACAAAAAACCAAACTAGATCCAATGGCCATGAGCAATATTTTTCTGGTTTTCAGACCCTTTAATAGCTGTGGAAATATCAAGTCAGCACCAAAGCCCACCACTGAAGAAAAGGAAATCACAAGTCCCATTACCAGAGGACTATTTAGAGAGTTTTGAATAAAAGAAGGCACCCAATCACTCAAGATCCCGTCCCCCAAATAAACAAAAAAAAGCATTAAGGAAAGCATCACCGTTCTCCCCCAAAAACTTCCCAAAAAATATCCAACGTTAATTTTCCTGTTCACCCATCCATCTTATCCCATCGTCATCGCGTGTAGGGGCGGACCCCCGCGTCCGCCCGAGTTCCGTGGCGATCTATACAGATTTATCTCTCTCCTCCTCTTTAAGTTGTTTAAGTTTCCACATAAACATTTTTCCCCTACTTCGCGCTCCAGCGTCCATCACAAAACTTTTGGCCTTCTCTACTAATTCTCTGGGAGCAGTTTTCACTATTCTCATATATATTGCCGTATGTTTTGTGTCATCCAAAGCTACTGCTAGCCTATATGCATAGTCTTGCCATTCCCGACTTATTCGCTTTTGCTTTGTCTCATCCAGCTCATACTTGTCGAGAATCTTTGTCATTGAACTAAATCCCGGTTTGTTCATCGTTAAGTCTATTATAATGAAAGCATATCTTCTTATGTTCAAAAATTCAAAAACCATCACCAATCTCCAAGAATTCTTCGTCACTTATCTTTCGACGGTAAAAATTGTCTGGGATATGGATAAGGCGGTTTTGATAAAAGTTACTCTGGCTAATGCAATTAACGGTGCCTTGGTCTACCCCTCACTTCTCGTCAGCAAGGCTCTGATTGATTCAGTCATAGGAGCTATTACCACTCACGATGTGGCTAGTGGTGTCAGGATGATGATTGTCGCTGCCGCCGTCGGATTAGTAATCGATCGTATCCAACAAATTCTCGGTGAAATAGATGGTATCTATAGCGATTATATCTCTCATGTTCTGTCGGAAAAAATCCAAGTGACTCTCTCAAGGAAAATCAATCTTTTGCCTGTTTCTATAGCAGAATCTCCCGAAACCAGAAATCTCCAACAAAAAGTCATGGACAATACGGGCAGGTCTGTTTGGTCTCTCATTGTCCCGATTTCAACTTTTCCGGAAATAGTTTTTACCATCATTGCCACCGCCATTCCCATCTTTTCCTTTCAACCCCTGATTATCATCCCCTGCATAGTTCTGGCACTCCCAAATATCATTATCGGGGTTAGCGCTTCCAAAGAATGGCACGCTCTTAGTACCGAGTTCTCTCCTAAGTGGAGGATCTGGACCGCCTTAGAGGATTTTGCCATCAAAGGTCGTTATCTATACGAAAACAAAATCCTCGGTCATGTGGAAATTCTTCTCAATCGTCGTGTAAAGATGGCAAACGAAAACTTTGAAGAACGTAAAACTATTAGCTCAAAATACGCCAAAAAGCGCCAGATCACTCAATTGCCCATGGCTCTTTTCCAAACAGGGACCAGACTCTACCTTTACTATTTGGCCATCATACAGGTTCTCACTCTAGGTACGGCCCAAATCACCAGTTCCGCCATCGAAAGGTTCATTGGAAACATTGGTCGTTTGATTAGACAAGCCAATGAGGTATTTCAGAACTATCTATTCATTACTGATTACAAGAGGTTCATGGCACTTCCCGAAGAAGATCAAACAATCGGAATCAATATTCCCGAATCCCTAAACGATGGAATTGAGTTTCATGATGTGTGGTTCAAGTACGATCACTCTCCCGGCTGGATTCTCAAAGGGGTCTCTTTCAAGGTCAGTCCCAAGGACAACATCGCTATTGTCGGCGAAAACGGTGCCGGCAAAACCACTTTAATTAAGTTAATTTGTCGCTTCTACGAACCACAAAAGGGCGAAATATTCTTAAACGGACGAAATATCAAGGACTATAGTATCAAAGCGTACCGCCACAGCATCTCGGCTCTTTTCCAAGACTTTGCCCAATATCCTTTCTCGGTCGAGGACAATATTCATTTTGGTGACATCGCCAAAAAGAAAACAAAGTTTGGTATCAAAAAGGCGGCTAAACTCACCGGAATAGATAGTTTTGTCAACTCTCTCCCTCTGAGGTACAAAAACCCATTAGACAAAGAGTTTGCGGGCGGTGTAGAGCCGTCAAAGGGGCTTTGGCAGAGAGTTGCTTTATCGAGAATCCTTTATCGAGACGCTCAGATTCTTATTCTGGACGAACCAACTTCTAATGTAGATCCGGAATCGGAAGAACAAATATTCGCCGATGTTTTGAGAGTAGCCAAAGATAAGATCGTCTTCTTGGTCTCACATCGTTTCAGTACTGTAAGGAAAGCAGACAAAATTTTGGTCTTAGAAAAAGGTTTAGTGGTCGAATATGGCAGTCATGAAGTACTGATGAAAAAGGCAGGTCGTTATAAAGAGTTATTCTCCATCCAAGCCCAAAGCTACCAATAGTTCGTCTGCCGCTTCCTCCAAGATGTCATCGAGAACTTCTCTTTCTTCTTTTCCAAATTTACTTAGTACATAGTCAGCTCCAGAACCTGAATAAATGTTCTTATCCCGGTTGTCTACTCCGATTCTCACCCTCAAGAAATCTTTGCTAGGTAAACTTGCCTCCACTGAGGATACCCCATTATGCACCTTAGGACCCACCCCTTTTTGAATTTTATACTCACCCAGCTTCAAATCCAGATCGTCGTGGACCAATATCAAATTGTTTTCAGAAAGTTTGTAATAATCCATCACTTTTCTTACTGCCCTACCGGACTCGTTCATAAATGTTTGCGGCTTTATGAAAAGAACCTCTTTATCTCTATAAATTAAAGACTCAAACTTACTTTCAAGCGAAAATTTGGCTCCCTCAGTAAACCGATCCACGAACGCATAGCCGGCATTGTGTCGCGTGTCTGAATACTCATTTCCCGGATTCCCTAACCCTACAATTAGTTTCATTTACGTTTCTATTTTATCCCTTATAATCCTTTTTGTGAAAGTATTTCTTCTTCTCACAATGGTGTTAGCCATTTTACTTTATCTTCCACTCAATCGACAAACTCCAAAATATCGATTAAACCTACCATTGGACAACCATATTCCATTGATTCCCTGGACGGTCTGGGTCTACATCTTTTATTACATATTGCTTCCTGCTTCTATTTTGTTTCTTTGGAACTCACGCTTCGCCATCCCCTTTTTAGTTAGCCAAATTGTTGGGACTGCCATCTCTAGCTTTCTCTGGAAAGTCTTTCCAAACGGAGTTACTCGTCCAATCATTAAACAACAGTCAAATCGCGGACTACGGTTATTGGGTTTGATATACCGCCACGATCAGGATTGCAACGGTTTGCCCAGCGGACACGTTCTCCACTCCTTCATCTCATGTTACTATCTGGCACAGCTCTTTCCTCAAATTTGGACTTTGTTTTATATTATTCTCATGGCCATCAGCTTCTCTACCCTTACCACCAAACAACATTATTTTCTTGATATGATCAGTACTTTGATCATTACCCCTCCTATTATCGAGCTATCCTCTATAATCCACTTATGATAGTTTCCAAGAAACCCTTTTTTTCAGTAGTTATTCCCGCACTCAACGAAGAAAAATATCTCCCCTTGTTGCTCACTGATTTAGCTAAACAAACCACCAGGGACTTTGAGGTAATTGTTATTGATGGTGTCTCAAAAGACAGAACAGTTGAAAAAGCCAGGTTATTTAAAAACAAATTTCCTTCCTTAACCATTCTTTCCTCTAGCGTTCGTAACGTTTCCGTTCAACGAAACATGGGCGCAGGTCGGGCTATTGGAAAATATCTTTTGTTTAACGATGCCGACAACAGACTTCCCGAATATTTTCTCGAAGGCCTCAAGTATCAGCTTCACGTCAAATCACTTGACCTATTTACTGTCTGGTTCAATCCTGATTCCACAACCACCTCTGACAAAGCAGTCGCAAGCTATATGAATATTATGGTTGAAACGGCCTTACTTCTTAATCAGCCGGCAGCTTATGGCGCCCTTATAGGATGCCGAAAGAGTATATTCAAGAAAATCGGCGGCTTCAACCCCAAAGTTGGTTTTGCTGAGGACACCGAGTTTGTTAACCGAAGCCACCACCAAGGCTACATCTTTGGCGTAATTCGCGAACCACGTTTTGTTTATTCATTTCGGCGTTTCAGAAAAATGGGTAAATTAAAAATGCTTCAAAAATATGCTATCCTCAATCTCAAGTTTCTCACCAATCAAAAAGTGAACCAAAAAAAAGAATATCCCATGGGAGGAGGATATCTTGAAGAAGAGACTCGAATTACCTCTGATCTTACAAATCTCATCCGATCCACTTTTAAGAAAAGTGCCAAAAAGACCAAAATTACCGATCGTCTTCGTACCCTGCTCAGCCTAGAAGAAAATCAATCCTAAACCAACATCATTTGAATTCCCACGAACATCGCATAGACGCCTACCAATACTGCTCCCTCCCATCTATCTAATTTATGTTTTGACCTGGTAAATAACCAAAATAACCCCAATATAATCATCAAAAACAATCCGGAAATACCCTTTTGAAGAGGATCTGTGTAACCAATTGGGCTAATCAGTACGATGATGCCTAGTATCAGAGTTGAATTAACAGCCACACTCCCCAAAATATCACCGAGAATTAGAGATATCTCCTTTTTTTCCGAAGCAATAATTGTTAATATCAATTCTGGCAACGTTGTTCCTAAAGCTAGTACTATTAGTCCAACCCAAAAAGCACTAACTCCCAATGATCCTGAGACCTTGACAGCCAAATTAACAAGCATCCAAGCACTCAAACCCAACACTCCTAGTCCCAACAACAGTTTTGCTGTCTCAACCAGTAGTTCAATTATCGTTTTAAGGCGGTGTGTTACCGGTCTCCTTCCTGAAAGTTTAAGATGTCTCAAAGGCGAGCTACCTTTACGAACCAAATTGTTCACATATATCAGATACAAGAGAACCAATAACAAGCCATCAAATCTGGATAACCCACCATCAAACATCAGGAGAAAAGGGACCATGGCTATTCCGATTGTGAGCCAAATCTCCTTCCGCAAGTAGTCTCCAATAATCGGCACAGATCCAAACACCAATGCCGCTCCTCCAATAATCCAGCTTAGATTTGCCAAATTGGCTCCAATAATATCACCCAGGGCAATCTGTGGTTGTCCTCGAAATGCAGCCGCGACACCTACAAATAATTCGGGCAGCGAAGTTGAGAATCCCACCAAAATAGTAGCGAGTATCAGACGATTAGTCCGAATGTTGTGAGCTAGTTTCTCAAATATTTCCACTGTCGCCCCCGAAGAAACCACCATAACCAAAATCAAAAAAACTCCCCACACAATATCCAGTAACATACTTTCATTTAACCACAAATCAGTTATTATTTACGACGTCTCTTGTGAACTTCAATCAAAATCGGCACAACTGAAATTCCAACTATCATTATTGCAATATAGTGAAAATTTTCCCTAAAAAAGGGCAAGTTGCCGAATAAGAAACCTCCGAACAAAAAGATCGTGACCCAGGCTACTCCACCAATAACGTTATAAGAAAGGAAAGTTCCATAATGCATCTTACTAATTCCTGCCACAAATGGAGCAAACGTTCTAACTATAGGAACGAATCTTGCAAACACAATCGCTTTTCCACCATGTTTTTTATAAAATTCTTCGGCCTGTTCCAAATATTCTTTCTTGAAAAATTTACTTCTTCCGTCAAACACTTTTTTCTCTAGCTTATCTCCTATCCAATAATTGACAGTATCTCCGGTAATCGCCGCCACCGCCACGATAAGGTACAAAGGCAATATATTAAACGATCCTCCTGCCGCTAGAGCCCCGGCTGCAAACAATAATGAATCTCCAGGCAAAAACGGAGTAATTACTAAACCTGTTTCCATAAAGATTACAAAAAAAAGAAAAGCATACGTCAACACTCCGTATTGGGCAATAATTGAAGCCAGGTTCTTATCTATATGCAAAAAGAAATCCAAAAGTAATTTTAAAATCTCCATTCCCCAATTTTACCTCAGTTAACGGACAATTTGGCAATTTCTTCCACTTCTTTCCAAGTAGTAGCTTGTTTTGGTCCTTTATCCTCTCGAAATTTTATCAACCTTGGAAATCTTAAAGCCACTCCCCCTGCATGATTAGGGCTTTTAGTTATTTCATCCGCAGCAATCTCCACCACTACCGACGGCTCTACCCACACGTCTGGCACCAAAGTACCAGTCACCAAATAATTATTCGGCTTTTTTTTCACTTCTAGCTTGTCCAAATTTTTCTTCAAATTTCTAAACTCTTCATCGGTCAGTCCAGTACCCACTTTTGCAACAGACACCCAAGCATCGTTTTTTCGCAGACCCACCAAAAAAGCCCCAATTCCAAACCCCGCCCGTTTTCCTCTACCCAAGTAATATCCCAAGATTATTAGGTCCAAGGTGTCGGATAGCTTTCCTGACGTTCCTTCAGCCTCTTTTATTTTTACCCAGTTCCATCCTTGTCTGCCCGGAAGGTACTCTCCATTCCACATTTTTATCACCGCCCCCTCAAAACCTTCTTTCAAAAATTTGTCATGCATTTTCTGCACTTCGACAGGATCATCGGTTTTGTAAAGCTCATCGGTTACCAGAGTTTCGTTTCCTTTAATTACTTCAACCAACACTTTCCTTCTTTCAAAATATGGTTTATCAATTAGACTTTTCCCGTCTAAATTCAAAATATCAAAGACAAAAAATCTTAAGGGGATAGCCTTAGCTGTTTCCGCCACATCATGTTTTCTTTTTCTGGTAATGGTTATTTGGAAGGGTAAAACCTTGTTCGTTGCTCTCTCATATCCCACCGCTTCACAATCGAGAATTACTTCATCTGCTTTGATCCATTCCTTCATACTTTGAAGTTCCGGAAACATCGGACTAGACTCTTCCAGGTTTCTGGTATATGTCCTAATCTCGTTCTTATTTTTATTAAAGTGGATTTGTACTCTAGTTCCATCATATTTTCTCTCAACTGCGACCATCCCCATCTTGTCAATTATTTCTTTATAGTTATTTAATCTCTGACACAGGGCAGGAACTACCGGCACCCCGGTCTTTACTTTGATATTTTTCAATCCTCCCATTCCCCTTTCCTTTACTACCTGAGTAATATATCCTGGATCAGGATATATCTGGAATGCATTATCTAGTTCTTTTCTGAGAGTTTTTCCACCACTAGTCATCTGAGACAAGGCATCAAATACCGTTTTCTCAGAAAACCCAAGTCTAAGCTTTCCTATTACCATTCTGGAAATGAACTTTCTCTCCAAATTAGATGTTGTCAGAAGTAGTTCAGACAATCTGGCCACCTTTCGCTCTTGACTTCCTCCACCACCCTCATCTGCCATTATTTTTAATCTTTCAAAAATTTCTGTTACCGAGTATTTTATTGGAGTATCTTTTCTAAAATTTAGATCCTCCACCAAAAGACCCACATCTCCCTTTGCTCTATATTTCTTTTCAACTTCCTTCGCGGATAAACCGGTTCCTTCCACTACACTCCGTAGAACCATCTTTACTGCCATATTAAATTCCTTGTTATCGAAGTCCGGCCCCAGCTGACCCAATGTTAGATATATCCCCTTATCGGTTTCTTCCACAGACATTTTTTCAATTAGTTCAGCCAATACTTTGGTAATCTCCAATCGGGAAGAAATCTTTTCTAGTTTCTCTAAATACCCGGCAAAGTCATTAAATAGCATATTTGTAGTATACCAATCACCACGTCATTGCGAGGAGGTACTCCGACATGGCAATCTCATTCATATTATTTACATAAGAAGAAAGTCAAACGGATACTCAACCCAGCCCAAGTTAGCTTCTCTTTGTAGCCAGATGTATACAATTTTCTTTTCGATTTCAAAGATTAATTTCCCCACCGTCCTTTCATTACCAATACTCAAAACTTTTCCCAGAGATGAATCGCTCAACAGCTTCTTCATGTCATCCCCTGACATTTTTTCCCTGGCATTTTCTCTTCCAAACTTAAGTCGACTTAGCGTTCCGTGATAATCATCAGTTGTAGTTTTCCCGTTTAACAGGCTATGATTCGTATGGACAAATGGCAATGGTGGATGTGACGTCAATATTTGTTTTGAAGTTATCTCTACGTTTAGAAAGTTTCCTGTTCCGTTTACAATGTTCTGATTGTATCCACATGCTCTAGTCAGCTTTGAAAGCTCTGTCAGTGCCTTATCTGGAGCGGATGAATCAAAAATGTATCTCGAAGAAAAGTTTCTTGGAATCCCAATTTGTTTGACCTCGTTAAAAAGGGTGTTCGCGCTATTGCAGTAACCATATGAGTTAATTCCGACCGCAGCACCCAGTGTGTTGTAATAATAAAGTTCAAAAGTAACAAGCTTGCCAATTTTTTTCTTCACCAGACAAACATCATTACCCAGATTTGGTCCTGTATTATCTTCATTATGGCCAAAAAGCAACCCGTTATTGGTGACAATTGAAGTACATTTTGCAGGCTGTTGATTTAGCACCACATCATCTTCTAGGGACAAGGTCCAAAAGTCCAAAAAATCCACGTCTGCCCCCTTAGCATACCCCTCTAGTTCTTCTACATATTGAGGAAAATGAGGCTTAGTCATCTTCAAAAAATCTTTCGCCACTTCTACTTTCTGCCCCCAAGTTTCGTTTACATTATTTTCTAATGATCTTTTTGCCTCCTTTTTAAACATGGATCCCATCGCGTATCCTAAATCGTAGTGATTATCTGAAGTGAATTCGTAATAGTTTTTGTGCATTAAAAAATTATACCTCCCGTCAACCTCTTCGACGGACACTCATCACCGATAACTCCTGGCCTTCCCCATCACATATAGGGCTCCCTTTGTCTTTCCTTTTTTACGTATCAGCTTCTTATCGATTAAATCTTTTAAATCACGCAATATTGTGTCGTCCGAAACCATCGGCAACACATTTCTAATTTCTTTTATCGTCATCTCGTTTTTCAATGTAATTTCTTCCATTATGGCGATCTGTCGTTCCGACAAGGATATAACCCGACCCCCATCGGATTTGAAGATGGGTGTGTCACCTACCAAATTCATTACTTTTGTTTGGACTTTTCCCGCTGCTTCGGAGAGACATCTACTCAAATACTCCAACCAAACAGTTAATTCTCCTCCGTTTCTCTCCACTGAAGACACGGCTTGTTGAAAGTTATCTTTGTTTTTTAATACATCCTCTTCTATCGATAATAGCTTCTTAAAACCAAACCCTTCTGACGAGAGAATCAGCTGATAGAAACATAATGCGGTTAACACGTTATTTTCCGTATAAGGACTAATCCTCATTATTTCATAAAACATTATTCCCGCTTTATTAATCGCATGAACTTCATTGTTATTCGTGCTTCTGTACCACCCCACCAAATCTTCTATTTGAAAGGGCACTTCAACCGCTAGCGGAGGAACGGCAGTAAATCCATCCGCTTCTCTCTCACGCCAACTACCAACCTCATTTGGCGCCACCAATCTCTCTCCTAGCAAGGTGTTGATTTGTGACAGCTCCTTCTCTCCATAATCTTCTTGCTTGAACTTTCCGGCCAAGAAAGCCAACTGTTCGGTTAATCTATTTACGTTTAACAGGTTCAATACTTGTTGAATATCTTTCTCCTTCCCGACCACACCCACTCTCAAGGCTACCTGAGACGGCTTATCATCTCTTCCGGGCTCATCTTTAACAATTCTGGCCACATCATCCAAACTTAGTTCATTTGTCGAAAATCGAGCCATGCCGTAAATCTTTCGAACTAAACACTCTTGTTTTAATCTTAGTTCCCAGTCAGGCTGTAATTTAGACAGTTGCACAATTTTTCCAGCCACCTCGACTTCAATCAAATTCGAAAGAATTTTGTTTGTGATTATGAAGGGAGGCGAAAACATAAGGCAATTATCGCATTCCTTGCGGAATATCTCAACTCTACCCAATGCAATCTGGAACTGAGATCTAGTAGCTGCTTACAACCTCCCCATATATCTCCGGTACCACATCCACCAAATCATCGGCATTAAACATAAACCCTCTATTTACAGCCAATTTTTCGGCCGCTTTTTTAGTAAGATACGAAGCCGCAGCCGCGGCAAACAGACCATCATCCTTGGCCAAGAAACCAACAATGATTCCGGCAATCAAGTCTCCTGTGCATCCTTTTACTAAACCTTCATTGCCTCCCAGAATCCTGACCGTCCTGATTCCATCACTCACTATCGACACCTCATCTTTCGTAAGTATCACCAAACTATATTGGTTTGCTAATCTACAAACTTGTTCGGCTCTCTCACCTAGATCGTCTTTCATCTCCTCCCCAAAAAGCATCGAAAATTCTTTTTTGTTAGGCGAAACCACTGCACCTAGCGGCAGTTCGTTTACATTTATGATCTGCAACGTTCCACCATCTACCACCCATCTTTGTTCTGGGCACTCTTTGAACAAACCAACACTCAATCTTCGAGTTTCTTGACCTTCAGAATCACAGACAAAACCATGTTCGCTGATATGACTCCTCATCATTCCAGGACCCACCAAAGCCGCTTCCGATTTAGCAACATATTTATCTACATCGTTATATGGTACCCAAATGAAATTCAATAGAGATGTTTTTATTTTTTCCGCAATTTCCCTATCTTCTTCTGGACTAGCAAAATACACCATACTCACAATTCTCGATGCCGCCTTTAGAGCTATCAGAGGTGCTCCGTGAAACAATTTACTCCCTCCTATAATCGTCACCCCACCACCCGTTACCCCCTTTGAATACTTGCTGTCCCCTCCCCGCAGCGTTTTACTGTTCTTAAACCAGCTTTGATCAAAAGTTTCTATATTCATCGTGTATATCTTACACCTATTCAGGTCTCACCTCACGTATATAATGTAATCATGAAAACCAAAAAGAAACCAACCACACAACTACACAAAGCAATTGTTGTCCAAGTCATTAATCTCATCTCCACCTCTTTCGGCCTAGTGGCCGCTCTGGCCTGGAACGAAGCCATCAAAGAGTATGTTACGGTTTTCGTCAAACCTTACTTTGCCAAAGGCTCGGGAGTCATTTCACTCTTCATCTACGCCTTGGCTATCACCGTCATAGCTGTTCTTATAACCATTCAAACTACCCGCATTCTTGAGAGATTGCAGACTAAGAAAGTCTAATCGTTTTTGCTTTCTTGAACATCACCACATCTCCTTCGTCAGCGGTCGTCACCACCACCTGTCTCCCGGACATCACTCTCAGAACTTCTCCTTTATGTGTCTCGTCTAACTCGGAAAATATATCATCCAGTAGCAGTAGAACTTTTTTGTCAATCTTTTCCTCCATGAAATAAATCTCACCCATCTTTAAGGCCAATACTGCCATTCTTTGTTCGCCCCTGGATCCATATACCGCCAAGTCCCGTGTGTCGGCCTTCACCTGAAAGTCATCTTTGTGTGGACCCACCAACGTATAGCCAACCGCCACTTCTGCATCCTTATATTGGGATAATCTCACTTCACTTATCGCACTCACATCGAAAATCACTGTCAAATCTTTAAATAGTTCGCTTTTCTTAAACAAGTCATTTATATAATCAATTAAAGACCTTCTCCTTTCCTGAATTATTTGTCCATGTTTAATCAGCAGTCCATCCCAAAAGGTTAACGAATAAGGACTAGAACTTCCTTCACGGATAGCGTCTAACAAACGATTTCTTCTTTTCAAGGCCTGTTCATATGTGGTTAGACTATTGCTGTAAACTTTATCTACTTGGATTAGTAGACGATCCAAAAATTTCCTTCGCACATCAGGTGAACCGCTGATCAATTCCACATCCTCAGGTCGGAAAAGCACCAATGGTAAAATCCCCAGCATATCTTGTCTTCGTTTAGAAACTCCATCTACCAAATACTTTCTTTTATTCACTACTTTCCCCATGACCATTCCTCCATTTATGATCACCTCTAGCATCATTTTGTCATTCTTTAGCAGTTCTATTTCCCCACTCACTCGACCCACCTCTTGTCCAAAAGCTACCATTTCTTCTGTTCTCTTGGCCCTAAAACTATCCCCAATTCCCAAAAGATAGATCGCTTCCAATAAATTAGTCTTCCCTTTCGCGTTTTGGCCTACTACCAAATTTACCCCATCAGACAGATCATACTCGGCACTCTTATAATTTCTAAAATCACTCAACGAAATTTTTCTTAACATTTATACCCATATTTTACACGTATGCAAGTCTACTCAATCACAAACATACAATATCGACCATACAGAGACGCAATACCCACCTCACTCCACTCATCAAAAGCCATTATTTTCCACTCGTTCTCTGTCAAAACCTGTCTCCATTCAGAAATTTTTCTATATTTATGCCACCAAAATTCAAAATTTCCCAACGAATCGAACGCAGCATCAAAAAACCACTCAACAGAGTTTCTAAAAGTATCTTCTACAAAAATTACTCTCTTTGACACTCTCTTGGCTTCCTTGAGAACCTCCACACCGTCATTGCAATGGTGGAGTACGTGAACGATCACGGCAGTATCAAATTGATTATCTTTGAAGGGCAATTTATGCCCGTTGTAGATTATCGGCTTTAAGTCTTCATAAATACTCAAATTAGCTACATCGACGCTGGTAACAGAAAACCCTTTCTTATTCAAAAGATATGAGATCGACCCACTTCCCATCCCGACATCCAGCACTTTCTTTCCTTTGGTATATTTTCCGATATGTTTCCACACTTCATCAGCCTTCCGCATCATTACTCCGTGAATTAACTTCGACCAAAAATTTGCTCCCTTTATAGATTCCAACCTGAGTCCTTTTGCTGACTTGACAATGAATGGTATGGGCACCAAACAATTCTACTTTACATTTGGCAATTAGGACAGAAGAAAGTCCCTCTCCCTCCTAGTTTAATTTTCTTTATTATCTCACCGCACTTCGGACATTTTTGACCATCTTTCTTATAAACCTGAAAGTGATCCTGATACGTTCCGCCCAAACCGGAAACGTGCACATAATTACTCGCGCTGGCTCCTCCATATTTTATTCCATCAAGGATTACTCTGACCACTGCTTTATGTAGTTGTCTGGTCTCTTCCCAACTCAAACTATCCGCTTTCCTGTCTGGCCTAATTCCGGCTAGGAACAGCGCATCATTCACGTAGATGTTACCCAAACCACCCATCTTCTCTTGGTCCAGTAATACCAATTTTATGGCTTTTTTTGTTTTCTTTAATATATCAAACAGGTATTTATCGGTGAATCCCTGATCGATAATATCGGGAGATTGTTTCCGAATCTCTTTTTCATATTTTTCTTTCGATACAATTTTCATCCATCCAAAAACTCTCATATCGTTGAAATATAGTTTTGATCCTTCCTTAAAGGTCCAGATAACTCGCGTATGCTTTGAAGGTAATTCGTTGACCCAATCCGGAGTTGGGTGACCACCCACAATCCTCTTCATTCCGTCAACAAATATTAACTGACCTGTCATCTTCAGGTGCACTATCACCATCTCTGTCTGATTTGAAAAACGAATCCCAATCACCTTTGATTTTCTGGAAACTGATTCTACCTTCCAATCAATAATTTTTTTTTCGTCCCCCAAAAAACTTCTTTGCCTTAACACTTCTATCTGCGACACCGTGCACCCACTGATAGATTCATTCAGCTGACGACTAATTGTTTCCACCTCGGGTAATTCAGGCATACTACAGAACCTCTTTGGGTGTAAATAATATATATCCGGCGGAGATAAAACACAAAGCGCCTATTGTAACAAACAAGAAATTGAAACCCAAACTACTTACCAGAAAACCGCCCAAGATAGTCCCTAACGCCATAACCAAATTTGAAACCATCGCCCAATCGGAGTACTCCATCACTTCTTCCTTTTTATCAATATGTTTCGCAAACAGGGTTCCAAAGGTCGGTGTCCCAAGTGATTCGGCCAAGCCAAACAATACCTGAACCAAAATCAGAAACAACGCACTTCTAATAAAAATATAGCTCAAAAAGCCTAACCCTCTAATAATATAGCTTGCCACCAGCATTAATTCTTTTTCGCGAACGCGGTCACCAAACCGAGCTACAAAAAGTAGAAAAAGCGTTGAAGCCACATAAAATACAGCCGTCGAAATGCTTACCAACAATATCCCTCCCCCTATTTTTTGAACATAAACCGCGTACAGAGGTCCCAACAAAAGAGCCGCAAACATATAAATTGCATTGCTGACGAATAGAACTTTCAAGGCAGTATTATTTCTCATCCACTATTATCTTACCAATGGTTTTTCTTATTTTTTGCTCAAACAATTCTCGGGAAAATTTTCTTGATTGTCTAATCAGATCCTTTCTTTTCCAACTCACTCTGTCGAACTTCTTCATCGCTAGTTCGAGCGTCTGTGTATCGGTGTTATCTATTAACAGTCCCGTCTTACCATCAACGACCGTTTCCTTAAATCCACCGCCATTATAGGCAATCACAGGCGCCCCAGAAGCCATTGCTTCAACCACCGTCATACCGAAATCTTCATCTTTGGCTAAAGCAATAAATCCTTTTGCTTTTGCATATAACCCCATCATCTTCCTATCAGAAACTCTTCCTACAAGCTCTACCGCTTCAATTTTTTCCAGCTCCTGTTTGATTTTGGAAAATCCAACAGCCTCGCCTACAATCTTCAGTTTAAAACCACAATGCTTGGCTGCTTCAGCCGCTTCCACGAGGCCTTTCGCCCCTACCAGACGCGATACTATCAAAAAATAATTTTGCTTTTTTATCCCCTTACTGTTATTGATAAATTTTTCCACTTCAACTGGGGGATAAACCACTTCAGCCTCCTTCCGGTAAAACTTCCAAACTCTGTTCTTAACATTGTCCGAATTTACTATCCATTTATTTACCCTCCGCGAAGAATACCAGTCGAATATTCTCAAAAAATGATTAACTATCATCGCATACACTCGTACAATCCAATACCTTTGTAAATTAATGCTTGTCTCATAGCCATATAAGAAACGCGGTGGAGTGTGGCAGTAAGCCAACTCCTTCGTATGTTGAGAAACTTTAAATCCCCTGGCAAAATATGACGAACAGGAAGTAATCACCAAATCGTATTTTGAGAGATTCATCGATCCCCAAATAAGAGGTATCAGAAACCTCAGTGGACTATAAAGGTTTCCATATTTAATAAAAAAAGCCCACGAACTTTCATATATTTTTCTGTCACTAAATTCTATATCACACGTTGAACCTCTAACTCTAAAGGCTGTATAAATTGGCGCATTTGGGTACATATCGGACAAAACCCTTAGCACCCTCTCCGCACCACCAAACTCCTTTATATAGTCATGTACCAGAGCTACTTTCATATAAATACTTCTTGGACCTCCACTTCCCAGGAGTCCTTTGGTAATTTACCTATCAAACTTTTAAAATTCAGTTCTTCAAACAGTTCCACAACTTTCTTTTTGTCATAATTAGCCAACAGACAGTCTTTCCAACTCAGTTCGAGGGGTACTTTTGTATCTATTTCAGCCAAGTGATAACTTTTTTCTGCCATTTCCCGATCTACGAGTAACATTGTTTTCACTCTGGTATTGATTTTGGGATTATTAATATTTTTGTACACATTATCAAGAGATTCAAACTCTTGGATCAGTTTTGTCGCCGTCACTTTTCCAATACCCTTAACACCGGGAATGTTATCAGAAGAATCTCCCATCAAACTTTTCAGGTCAATTATTTGTTTCGGTGTCAAACCATAGACTTCTTTGACTTTATCTTCATCAAAAACTATCGATTGTCCATGATGATTCTGAATTGGTAAATAAACAACCACTTTTTTCTCTTTAATTAATTGAAGTGAATCCCTATCACCGGTTACAATTACCACCTGAATTTCCTTATCTTGAGTTCTTTCGAACGCCAACCTTGAAATCGTTCCGATAATATCATCGGCCTCAAAACCCTCGATCCCGTATTGAGGAATATTAAGCCTCTCTACTACTTCTTTTGTCCTATCTATCTGCGTGGCCAACTCCTCGTCCATCGGACCCCTATTGGCTTTATATTCTTCAAACTCTTGCTTTCTAAAGGTCGGGCCCTTCAAGTCCCACGCCACGGCTAAGTGGGTTGGTGAAAGCTTTTCAATTACCGAAAGCAACATTGAAGAAAATCCGTAAACGGCATTAATTAGTTCTCCTTTGGGTGTACTGAGTGGCGGATATGCGTGATATGCCCTATGAAGCAAGGCGTTACCGTCAATCAATATCAGCTTCTTCATTTTTCTTCTATAGATGGCTTAGCCTTTCCGACAATTTCCTCGAACTCCTCCTGCTCAATGGTCTCGACTTTTATCAGCCGACCAACCAACCTGTCCATTATTTTTCTGTTCTTTTTCACCAAGTTTTCCGCGGTTTTGTACCCATCATCAATAAATTTCTTTATTTCTATGTCTACTTTAGCTTGAGTGGCTTCCGACAACCTTACACCATCTCCCACAGAGTAACCCCAGGCGTTCGTATCTACTGTTTGGTTAAGGGATACCGGGCCCAAATGACTCATACCAAAGTCCACTACCATTCTTCTGGCGAGTATCGTCGCTCTCTCAATGTCACTTGCGGCCCCTGCAGTTAGTTCATTGAATACTATTTTCTCCGCAGCTCTTCCTCCGAGCATCATCGCAATTTCATCTTTCAGCTCAGACAGTGTTTGTTGGTATTTATCTGTTTTGGGCCGACTCATGGTAAACCCTAGTGCCATTCCACGAGAAACGATACTGATTCTATGGATCGGATCAGTCCCCATCAACAAATGACCTACCACAGCATGACCTGCCTCATGGTAAGCCGTCATTTTTTGTTCCAACTTTGACTGCAGCCTCTTTTTCTCTGGCCCCATTTTTACTTTCATAGCAGCTTCTTCAATGTCTTTCATCTCAATTTCCTTTTGGTTATCTCTAGCCGCGAGTATCGCTGCTTCGTTCAGCATGTTTTCAATATCTGCCCCGGAAAAACCCACAGTTCTCTCCGCAACTTTATCCCAATTCAATTCTTTTACAAAAGGTTTCCCTTTTTTGTGAATTTCTAAAATGGCCTTGCGACCAGCAATATCAGGCAAATCCAAGGTCACTCTGCGATCAAAACGGCCAGGTCTCACTAAAGCAGGATCAAGCACGTCTGGTCTGTTTGTTGCTGCCAGCACAATCACATTGTCAGATTGTGTGAATCCATCCATCTCTACCAGTATCTGGTTGAGAGTCTGTTCTCTTTCATCATGCCCTCCAAATCCTCCACTTCCACCTCTCGTCCGGCCAATGGCATCAACTTCATCAATAAAAATGATTGAGGGAGAGGCTCTTTTGGCCGTTTCAAAAAGATCTCTCACCCGACTCGCACCCACCCCCACCAGCATTTCCATGAACTCAGACCCAGCCATCGAGAAAAAGGGTACACCAGCTTCACCTGCAACGGCTCTAGCTAAAAGTGTTTTCCCCACTCCCGCAGGTCCGGTCAGAAGTACTCCTTTTGGCGTTCTCGCACCTAGGTCACGGTATTTCTTGGGATTTCTTAGAAAATCTACCACTTCTTCGAGTTCTTTTTTGGCTTCATCTACACCAGCAACATCAGAAAATTTAATGTTCTGTTTTCCTTTTGCGAACAATTTTGCCTTACTCTTACCAATACCGAACATGTCTCCTCCTCCACCTTGTCGCTTCATCAAATAAAACATCAATACACCAAAGCCAATAATCGGCAACACCAAAGACATTACATTCCAGAATCCATTTATAAAGTCTTGAGAAACCACTTCTATCTTGACCTTACTCTCATCAATCCCAGCCTTTTGGAGCTGGTCCATAAAGCTGGCACCCTCTTCTTTTCGTGACATACCCAATATCTGATTCCCGGAACTATCTTTGGGATATAGCAAGATTAGTTCTTGTCCTCTGATTTGAACCTCCTCGATCTTTCCTTGTTTTATTTCGGCTATTGCCGTCGACAAGGGGAGTTCTTTTACCGCTCCAGTGGAACCCAAAATAAATTTGACCAGCCCAGGCAAAAAGAGAAATAAGATTAAAATCCAAACCATCAATCTCCTCAAATTAAGATTAAATTTAAACTCTACCTTCTTGGTTTGTAATTTTGGTTGTTGTTGCATATCAATCTCCCTATCTTATCACCGATCCTGGTATAACCGATTCAGGCAAGAATATCATTACCGGACCTTCATTTCCGTCAACCATTAGCGCCATCCCCTGAGATTCTTCTGCTCCCATTTTTTTGGGTGCCATATTTACGATTACTGGAATTATTTTTCCTGTCAGATCCTCCGGCTGGTACCACTTTCTGATTCCCGAAAACAAGACTCTTTCCCCCATCTCTTCTCCCAAATCAACTACGTATCGAATTAACTTTTGACTCCATTCAGGTACAGAAGCCGAAACAATCTTTCCTGATCTAATGTCCAGCTTCTCAAAATCTCCATATGTAATTATATCTTTCATTTTAAAAACCGTAATTAATCTTCATTGCCGTTTTTACTTGTATCAGAACCTCTTCGGAGACCTTTCGACCCTTTTCCACCCCATCTCTTAGAATGGCATCAATTCTTTCCGGGTGCTTTTCCAATTCGGCTCTTCTCTCCCTCATCGGTTCCAATAAATTGTTTATTGCTACGATTAGTTTCTGTTTTACTTCGACATCACCGACTGTGCCGGAACGGTATCTTGTTTTCAAACCCGCCACTTCCTCCTTGTTGGAATTAAAAGCATCATGATAAATGAATACCGGATTACCTTCTACGGTTCCGGGGTCGGTCGGCTTTAACCTTTTGGGGTCGGTATACATTCCCATTACTTTCTTTTTGACCTCTTCGGCGCTGTCGGAAAGATAAATACCGTTATTTAGGCTTTTACTCATTTTTGTTTTTCCATCTGTACCAATCAGTCTGGGGTACTCTCCCACCAATGCTTCGGGCTCCTTAAGGACATTCCCATATAAAGAATTGAATTTCCTCACAATTTCTCTTGTCTGTTCAATCATTGGGAGTTGATCTTCCCCTACCGGAACCAAATCTGCTCCAAAGGCTGTAATGTCAGCTGCTTGGGACACGGGATACATTGCGAAACCGGCCGGGACAGATTCTCCAAATCCCTTTTGTTCAATCTCTGCTTTAACAGTCGGATTTCTCAATACTCGGTTCAGGCTCACCAAATTCAGGTAAAAAATCGTCAATTCTGCAATTGCCGCCATTTTGGACTGCACGACAATCGTACTCTTGGCTGGGTCAATACCGGTAGCCACATAATCCAAGACCAATTCTCGCACCGAATCGGCAACCTTTTGAGGATTAGCATAATTGTCGGTCAATGCCTGGACATCGGCGATTAAGATATATTGGTCGTACTCGTCCTGAAGCTTCACTCTATTCGCTAAAGAGCCAACGTAATGACCCAAATGTAGCTTTCCGCTTGGCCTGTCTCCTGTCAGTATTCTTTTTTTCATATATTTTATTCGAACTATCTAATGTAGCAGGGACGGGGGTCGGACCCGTGACCTCGGCCTTATGAAGACCTTGCTCTACCACTGAGCTACCCTGCCATGATCAGCCGTGGCTGCCCGAAAGGTGATCCAAGCTCTATTTTACCATCTGGAAGGCATCACAGCGGCCAAATTACGCTCATCCGTGCTATAATATGGATGTTCGCCCTTTGCGGGTGGAAGGTAAGTATCTTGCAGGGCTCATAATCCTGCTTAATTAGGGGGCGGAACCCTAGACCCGCAACATAAATCGTACCCGTCCCGGTAGAGCTACATTGATAACAAATTCCACCATTTCCTCCAATTCGGTACGAATTTGACCAGCCTTACCTCCTCCTGGGCAAATGCCTTGTCAGGCATCACCACTAACACCTCCCCCTCCTTCTGCATGTTAAGTTTCTCTCTAATGATTTTTTCCTTATAGTCGTCAGTCATCACCATCCCTAGTTTCTCTTTTAGAGCTTCATTTTTCGTTTTTTCGGCTTCCAGCCTCCGATTTGCCTCTTCTATTCGACCGAAACCGATCCTGATCTGCCAAACATCTCTCGAAAGTGAGATTATGAGTAACCAAACAACCACCAGAATAAATATTCGATACCAACCCTTTTCATGCCTGCTCCCCGTGTTTTTATTTACCACTTGCTTTTTCGTAACCTAGAGTGTTACAATTAGAGTCATAATATATTTATAACCAAAATGGACCAAAACGAACTCAATATCAAGTTGGCTGTTTCTACCTTTAAAAGTCACCTCTTCCAACAAGGTAGAGCTTCTGCTACCATCTTAGCCTATTCAAAAGACATCGAGCAACTGGCAGATTTCTTGGCCAAATCGAACGTTATAAACCTCAAAGAGGTTACCAAAGACAACATTGATGCCTTTAAGTCTCACTTGGCGGAAAATAGCTACACCACCAAATCTATCTCGAGAAAAATCAATTCCATTAAGTCTTTCTTTTCTTATGTTCAGGCCAACGGCCTCATTTCTGATAATCCGTCTGTTGGCGTGTCCCACCCCAAATACGACATCAAACCACCTCGAATTCTGAACAAAATTGAATATCGAGCCCTCAGAGATGCCTGCCGCGAAGACCTTAGAATGGCTGCCATTGTAGAGATCCTCCTTCAAACTGGTATGCGTATCTCCGAACTTGCAAATCTCAAGATTTCTGATATTGATAAAAGCACCAACCAAGTCACCATTAGAGCCTACGAATCCCATCCTGAACGAGTCACCCCCATCAACCAACCAGCCAGAGAAGCTCTTGATCGATACTTGACTGTTAGGCCAAAAAGTGCCAACAACAGTGTTTTTATAACCAAAACAGGAAACGCCTTCCTAATTAGAAATATTCGATCCAATTTAGACCGCTATTTCCACATTGCAGGCATCGAAAATGCAAAAGTTAACGACCTCAGACATACATTTATTGCTCAGCAGTTGACTTCTGGAAGTCCCTTGGTCTACATTAGTAAGCTTGTTGGCCACAAAAGACTCTCTACAACCGAGAAATATCTGGAATTTATCTCAGAAAAACCCGCAAAAGACAAACCAAAGATAATCGACCTTTAATCTCTCTTGGTTAATTTTTTAATGGTTTCCAGCGTAGTCTGAGATAAAAACCCCAAAACATCTCCCATCTTTTCCAAAGACCCTATGGCTATAGCTAGCCACCCCGAGGTTGTTCTTCTTGTGTCCTCAAGAATCAAGAAGGCATTCTTCACTCCCGACACTTCAAGTTGTTCGCCAGTAACTTCATCCTCTAGATAAATGGTCACGGGATTCCCGTTCTTTCCCAAGTCTAAATTTCCACTTATCAGCATTTCTTGTGGCCAATTGTTCTCTACAAAATCACCCGGGTCGTTTTTGATCTGAGACACTCTCAAAAGACGATCCTGTTTGATTTTTAATTTTGGATTTTTGGTCTTCATCTTTATTGGTGGGCGACTCAGGACTCGAACCTGAAACCAGTTAGGTATAAGCTAACCGCTCTACCAATTGAGCTAGTCGCCCCAATTACCAGATATTTTACCATTCAAACTACAAATTCGATCTTCTTTCAATTTCTTCCGAAACTTCAGCAACATCTCTACCAAATTTCAGCCTAGACAGTTCCTTGACCATTCTAGCTATCTCAGGACTGCCTTGCGCCCTCTCCGCTTTCAAATCTCTCCCAACATTCATTGAGAACGGAGGCACCGGTGTCCCGCTGACGATCGTTTTAACATAAATATTTTGGGCGGGGATGTTAGATAAATCTGTTTCGTTGAACACTCCCTCAAACTCCTTAGACAGAATCGCCGCATCTTGCACACCAACGCGGTAGGTCATCAGAGTTCCACAGTTGCCAAAGATTGCATCTCTTACTTGTTCGTCTATCTGACTGACAAATTGATTAGCCAAAACCAAACCGATTCCATATTTGCGGACTTCAGAAAGCATCTGGGCAAAATCAGGAGTTGCAAAATTTTGAAACTCATCGACATAAAGATAGAATGGGCGTCTCTGTTCCTTGGGTATTTCCTGTCGTGAAAGTGCGGCTGCCAATAGTTTTGGTACCAGGACATTACCCAAAAAGTTCGAATCTTCCTCTCCCAGGAGCCCTTTAGCCAATTTAAGAAACACTATCTTGCCTTCGTCCATGGCAGTTCTAAAGTTCAAAGCACTCTTGGATTGACCAAAAATATTCCGAATCATCTCATTGGTCACAAACCGGCCAAATTTTGAGGCAATATAGTCAAGAGTTTCTGATTTATGGAAGTCGCTAGTTTGGGCAATCTGGTCAGTCCAATAACGTTTTACAATTGGATCTTTGACCAATGGTAATATTTCTTGCACGTATTTCTGGTCAGTCAGAGCTCGGTTAACTTCTACAAAGGTCGCTCCTGGTACCATAGCGACGGTAAGCATGGCATTTCTGATGGCATGTTCGAATCGCGGACCCACCATTCCTGTGCGATGCGGGTCATACAATTTATACATTAGGTTGATTATTGAAGAGGCTACAATATGCATTTCGTCATAGTTAGCTACTTCCAACAAATTAAGCCCCACCGGTCTATCTTTGTCCGATGGATCAAACAGAATCACGTCTTCAGCTCTTTCCGGGGGCACCAATTCCAACAGCTCCTCTATTCCATCTCCATGTGGTTCCATAAAACAAAGCCCTTTTCCAGCCCTCATGTCTTGGATAATCATTGATTTCAGCAACTCTGTTTTCCCAGTACCGGTTCTTCCAATGATATACAAATGTTTCATCCTGTCTGTCTCCCCCATAAAGATATTTCTCTCTTGCCCTCGATACACGGATCGGCCCAACCACAGACCACTTTCCGGAAATTCCCCAGACGCAGGAGCTGTTTTTGCTGTCAACCAAAAAATATGTGGTGTTTCAATGGTTTTATTTGGTAGATGCCACACTGTTGCCAGTTCGTCAATTGACAAAATAGAGTTCAACCCCCACAAATTTTGATACCGGTAAATAAAGTCGAGCATAAAAGATTGTTTAAATCGGATTTTATTTCCGGAAAATGAATTTTGATTGCCGGCAAATTGGGAGAATGTACCCTTTAGGTTACTCAAATTAGCTTTTGCTTGCTCCAAAGTGGGCGACACGCTAATAATTCTGATACTAGTCAGGAAACCCACCTTGGAACACTTATTGGTAATTGCCTCTATATCCTGAGGATTCATTTTAAACTTGGCCTTTTCTGGATCTGCCTCTTCTTTTTTCAATTTTGAAACGTATCCAAATCCAAATTTACTCCAACTTGACTCGGCTGGAGAAATTATTATTTGAATAGCTGCAGCCTCATTATCGTTAAATTTGGCCATTGCCGAGGTAATCGAAGACAAAGAATCCACGGGCAATTCCTTAAAATTCTTGATCGGTTTAAAGCTCTCATTTTTTAGAGTCAGTTCGGCGAAATCAATTTTGGCGTTCTTATAGAATATATTGTATTCGTCAACCTGCTTGACATGAGTTCCTGGATAAGTTCCGGAAACCAGCTTCTCGACCAATTCCATGTTTTTTTTGTGACAGGAAATATAGAACCTTATATCTTCTTTTTTTCCCACAATCTCCAGAGACAAGTGCTGCTGGGACGCAAATTTTTGCCAAATACCTCCTTTTTTAATCGAAAAAAGCGAAGCAAACATTTGCTCCACCGCATCGACTTTGACCTCATTGTCTCGTGGAACCGCAATTTCCAAAATAACAAAGTTCAAACTCACTTCTTCCCTGTTCCTGTTTCTTACCCATATCACAAATAGCATCCAGACAACAATCATCGTTGCAGCCAAAAAGGCAACTCCTAGGAAAACCGCAAAAATATACTGAATCCAAAAGTTTAAATCTATCATTTATTAGTATTTTGAGGCATATAAAAGACTCTTCCTGGGTATTTTTTTATCATCATTACACACCACTCAGACAACCACCGTACACCTTCTAAAATGTTTTGCTTTAGTCCACTCTCCAGCTCTTTCTGATCTATGGGAAGCATTATTTTTTTGGCTCCCACCACGGGAACGGTACCCACCATTCCCTTATGGTCCACGGCTTGATTAGCCTGTGCCGCAGAAACTGTCTGCTGTGGCTGATTTATCTGTGGTTGTTGAGTTTCAGCTTGATGTTCTACTCTATCGATATAACCCTGAATTTCCTTCAAGGCCATTTCATCCGGAGTTAATTGACGTTCTATTTCCTTACCCAAAGCAGGCATATCTAACTATACCAATTATTTAGGTCAAATTCCTAAATCAATAACGAAGTTTTTTCACCATCAGCTCCTCTTTGTCATAAAACGACCACTTAACGAAGTGGATATAGGAAAACTATAAAGTTACTTCATTGTCACCGGATATCTGGGCAATCGTCTTTCCAAAGCTACCTAAAAAAACAAAAAAGGCACGATCTCAGGGTAAAAGTCCGCGCAAACCCACAGTTAGCAATATCAACAAAAGACTGATAGTAATCAAAATTACCTTCTACTATCTAATATCATTTTTCTGCTCTTGTCAAATCCCCCTTAGACCATCTCAAATCACATCAGAACTATACGAATGATATCACAATCCTACTTGAGTTCTCGAGTTCTTGATTCCTTGAGTTCTTATATTTTCCCCTCCGTCGGGTCAATATCACAGCCAGCCACACAGGCTAGTTCTTGTGCCGCTTTAGTATAATCTTCTTCCTCGAAACGGAAGAGTTTACTAAAATCGATCGGGGGGAAAACTAACTTCAATTTTTCGTACTCCTCTTTTTCTATCTCCTGATATGGCATCTGAGAATAGGCGGCGTCAAAGGCGGGGAGAAACGACATACCACCTATTAGATTCCGATGTTCCCAAACCCACTTTATGAGATCAATTACCTCATCCGGGTGATACGTGATTGTTACACTCGGATTGTGTTCGGTCCAGTTGATCTTATTTTGCAACCAATATTCACACTGGGCTACTGCCGAAAAACTTTTTCTAGTTACCGCCCCATCCGGGGACTTAACCGGGAAATGAATAACCCATGTATTTGCTGACTCCAAAGCTTGACCATTTTCCGGATCCATGGGAACTCCTTCTGATTTTAATACTTTATGTATTGAAGAATGGGTACTCACTCTGATATTTCTAATGTAATATGGAGCCCACCTGGCATGTATCCCGGATGAACAATTAAAAAGTTGTGAAGAATTACCCGAAGGCTTGACACAGGTCACAGCCGCGGCCTGATTTATTCCTAGTTTCTCAGCCATCACTCTATTTGTTTCAATTGCAACCTGCCTCAATCGGTTCTGGACTGCGGAATCTTGAGCCACTGGGCTATCCATCTGACCGTTAATATCCACCCCCAACAATCTTTCCTCTTCGCAGTTTTTCTTCCATGCTGGCCGAAGTCCGGGAAAGTTCGTTGCCATGGCTTGTATTGTGCCAATAATCGCCGCCACTTCTACTTTTTCCTTTAATGATTCGTATGTATCCTCTCGCCTCGCAACCGCAATCGAAAGATTACAAAATTCAAAAGGTCTGAGGATTATTTCCCCACAGGGATTAGTTCCAAAATCTGCCGGATTCCTCCTCGCCGGTCTCATCTCCAAAGCTGATTGACGATTAAAAATACCTGGTTCTCCTCGGCCAGACTTTACTATTTCCAACATTTGTTTAGTCACCTCAAGCTGTGTCAAACCAGACAATGGCCAAACCGCGCTGTTGTTAGCATTCCATCTCTGACTATTGTCCCTTTCAAAGTCACCGGATTTGCTGTCCCACATTTCCTTATCGTCAAAGTCAAAAAGTGATATCATCGCCGTCCGTCTCATTCCACCAGAAACAGCGGCATTCCCCACCTCACACATCATATCGTGCGCATCTATCGCTCTCAGGAAACTGCCTTGACGGGCTATAATTCGCTCCCTCACAAATTCCATCATTCTCCTAAGCGGTTCAGGACCGGAAGACCTACCGCCTTTTGTTCGCAGTATCGCCCCCGCAGGGCGAAGAGCCGAATAATCAAATTTTATATCTCCGCCATCAAACCAAGTCTGGAGACCTGTCCTCAAAGCCTCCGCCCACCCTTCTGTTGAATCTTCGATAAGCATTTGTTTTGTTTCCAAACCATCCTGTCTCTTTACTCGAGGCAGATTTTCTACGTATCGATTTTCCACCGAAAAACCCACTCCGCAGCCATTCATTGAAATAATTAACGCCTCCACAAATGAATCAACACTATCTACTGGTTGGTAAGAACAGTTATATATACTAATGTTGTTTCTTCTAGCCGCCGGACCGGCCATAGCCAAAAGCCTCATTGACGGCGTGGCTTTCATTTCTAATATTGAATTTCTGATTCTCTTATAAACTCCAGGCTCAAGTTTTCCTCCGGATAGTTCATGCAAAAAGTCCACCGATCTATTCACGGTTTCTTTCCATGTCTCTCTCCTACCCAAGTCGTAATTAAATCTTGAATATTTATCAAAAAACTGGAATTTCTGAATCTGATTTTCAAAATATACATCGCTTTCAGAAAAGGCCTTCGCAACTTCTTTTGGAATCGGACGTGAATCTCGTAATTTGGCGTGCTCAACTCTATAAATAATATAGTTCTTTGCAGCCTCAAACTCACCGGCTGCCTGTAATACCAGTTCAACTGTATCTTGAACCTGTTCCACCGTCGGTTTGCCGTATTTTGCTCCAATTATATTTACCACCCGTTGTGCCAGCTCACCAACCGGAGTCGAGGGGTCACTACCAAGATCATCGAAGCACAAAGTTATCGCCTTTTCAATTTTCTGAACCTCAAAAGGAACTACTCGTCCGTCTCTCTTAACGATTGTCTTTGGTAACTCTATTTTAATTTTCTCGACTATCTTGTCCTTATTTTTTTGGCCAGTTTTCATATATTGTTAACTTGGTTAGTAATTCTCATAGGTGCCAAAATAAACTGCTTATAGTCCTCGGCGTTATTAAAATCCATATACACACTGGCAAATCTCAAGTAAGCCAACTCGTCCAATCGCCTTAACCGATTCAGAGCTAGTTTCCCAATATCACTCGATTTAATTTCCACTGTTTTTCTATTCAGCAGTTTACATTCAATATCGTCCACCAAGTTTTCAATATCTTCTTTTGCTACCTTTCTTTTGTAACATGCTTTACCTACCCCTTTTAGTAACTTTTCTCGATCATACTGCTCAACTTTTCCATTTTTTTTAATTACCTTTAGATCTATGTTGACAACTTTCTCATGAGTCGTAAATCTCTTCTTACATCTCTTACATTGTCTTCGTCGACGAACCGCCTCAGATCCAGGAAGACCCCTACTCTCCAGGACGTTCGTCTCTTCATTATTGCAGTATGGGCAGTTCATAGTGGCGCGATATTTAGCGTTATCAATCATCATCAAACACCACCGGTGGTATGTCAACTGGAACACAAAATATCAGATTGGCTCATCGAAGCCAATCTCCGCAAAAACTTCTTCAATTATCGCTTTCTTGCTATCCCAACACCGCTAAATTCATTCCCACTCTTGCTAGGATCGATCCAGTTACATTTCCTGTTTCTAACCTGATCCATGCGTTTATCACCCCACTGGCTCCTGAAAATAAAAACACTCCCAGTAATTCGACAACTCCCAATTTATATACAAACAACAATATCGGAATCCTTATCATCACTACCATCAATCCCACAATCAACAGATTTACCCATTTCCCTCTTTGAATCTTCTCTAAGTATCCAGTCACGAAACCACTAAATGTCAGTTCCTCGGTTATAGCTGTTGCCAGTGCTACACCCATCAAGTTTGCATGCCAAGTCATTCCCGACAAATTAAACCGCTTGATCAGCACAAAATAAACAATCCCAAAAACTACCCCCACTAGAGCTGATGCCAGCCAATGCTTGTCAAAAAGGGTTACCTTAGATCCTTTCATCGATAATTGCCACCAAAAAAGAGGCACCAACCAAATCATAGGTTTAAACCAAAGCTCTTCAATTACACCAGGCAGCCGAATAAAATAACGGAAACTTCCCCATAAGAATAATAAATATAAATAGTAGTACCACAGACGCTTCACAACTAAATAGTACCATACGGGCTTGCCTCGTCAATTGGGCGGGCCTGCCTGCCGGCAGGCAGGTATAATGTAACCATCATGTCGGTTAGTCGAAAAAAAATTCTCCGATCCATCAAAAAAAGATACCTTAATATTATTGGATACCGTCGTTTCACTTTAACCCAAGTTTTCTTAATTATTGGAGGGTTGTTTATAATCTCTCTTTTCTTCCTTCTAAAAGATGTCCCCAGCCCGGCAAAGCTAGTAAAAACCCCTGCTCCTGCAAGTACCAAAATTCTAGATCGAAATGGAAAGCTTCTCTATGAAGTCTACTCAGAATATCGAAGAACCCCTATCGCCTCCAAAGATATCCCCAACTATATCAAACAAGCCACTGTTGCTATTGAAGACAAAAACTTCTATTTTCATCACGGTATTGATCTCACTGGCATTATCAGAGCCGCCTTCAACACTCTCACTAAAGGCAAACGTCTCGCGGGTGGCTCAACTATCACCCAGCAACTCGTAAAAAACTCTCTCCTTTCCGATTCTCAACGCACAATCACCCGCAAGCTCAAAGAGGGCATCTTGGCTATCGCTACCGAGTTCACTTACTCCAAAGATCAAATCCTCGAACTTTATCTAAACTATACCCCCTATGGTGGTACTGCCTACGGCATTGAATCTGCATCAAAAACGTACTTCGACAAGAACGCCAGAGATCTAGATCTGGCACAATCCGCCCTTCTCGCCGGATTACCACAATCACCAACCCGCTACTCTCCTTTTGGAGCCAATCCTGAGCTCGCTCTTAACCGTCAAGCCGAAGTTTTGCGTCGTATGCAAGAAGACGGCTATATCACCAAAGAACAGTTTGATGCGGCTAAAAACGAAAAACTAATTTTCGCCAAGAAAAACATTTCCATCAATGCTCCCCACTTTGCGCTCATGGTTCGCGATGACCTGGTTCAAAAATATGGCGAAGATAAGGTCAATTTAGGAGGTCTAATTGTCACCACCACTCTCGATCTCGATCTTCAAAACTATGTTCAAGCCTCCTTGTCTGCCGAAATGAAAAAAATTGCCAAATTAAAAATCAGTAACGGTGCAACTATCGTCACTCACCCAAATACGGGAGAGATCGTCACTCTTGTTGGTTCAAAAGATTATTACGACGACACCATTGATGGTCAAGTGAATGTTGTTACTTCTTCGCGTCAACCCGGCTCCTCAATCAAACCCATCAACTACGCCACTGGCTTACTAAAAGGCTGGCCGACAAGTACAACATTTTTAGATGTTCCCACCTGTTTCAACGTCTCCGGTCAAAAGCAATACTGCCCAAAAAATTATGATGGAACCTTTAGAGGCCCTGTTTCAATTAGGCAATCACTCGCTAATTCTTTAAATATTCCAGCCGTCAAAATGCTAGCCCTGAACGGACTAGATTCTTTTATTGCCACTGCCTCTGCTATGGGCATTTCCTCCTGGACGGATCCAAGCCGTTACGGGTTATCTCTCACGCTCGGCGGAGGAGAAGTAACTATGTATGACATGGCTAAAGCTTTTGGAACATTTGCCAATCGAGGGGTGACCGTCCCCTTGGTATCCGTCCTTAAAGTAGAGACCTACGATGGCCAAACACTGGAAGAATTTCAGCCGGAAAAAATGGCCAATCTAGTTTCCGTCATGCCATTAAAGTGGACGGATTTTTGGACATCTCAAAATCAAAATGCAAACCATTCATCTGTAGATCCCAAGGTTACTCTACCTCTGGAAGTAACTTTCATCATCTCAGATATCTTGGCCGATAACGGCGCCCGCTCTGCAGCGTTTGGTGCCAATAGCAAATTGGTTGTTCCTGGGCACACTGTCTCGGTCAAAACCGGCACCACAAATGATCTCAAAGACAACTGGACAATAGGGTACACTCCTGATTTTTTGGCCGCGACCTGGGTCGGAAATAACGACAATACTTCGATGAGTTATGTAGCTTCAGGTGTCACCGGAGCTTCCCCTATATGGAATACCATCATGAAAAAAGTTTTGTTAGATGTCAAAGACAAACCTTTGTCCAAGCCAGAGGGTATCACCAATTATCAAGTTTGTAACCTCACGGGTTTTCTGGCACAACAAGAAAATCAATGTGAGTCACATTCTGAATATTTTATTAATGGTATCTTACCGCTGAGCCAAAATAGTTATCCAACTCGAAAACAGGTCTGGGTTCGACGGTCGGATAAATACCCCATCTTTCCGGGAGACGAAACGATTGATCGCGACTTGGAGGAGCATACCGTAGTGTCGGATCCTTTTACTCCAGATTTCTGTTTAGATTGTGCCTATCCAATTGATGACAAAGCGCACATTCAATGGCCTCTCACCACAATTGATTATTCAAAATTCCAGTACCGGACCATTACTCCGTACAATTACATGCCGGCACCTTCACCGACCAATGCTCCGTAAAATAAGGAAATTCTTTTTACTTCTTGGACTCATTTTTAGTAGCATTACTGCTTTCGCTGTTTGGCAAAATGCACTCCCTCTTGTTAGCCCGGTAGCCTTGATTGAAGTAATGACCGGCAACGCTCCTTCCGCAAAATCCAATAAAGTAGTTTATGGTTTTTTCCCTTACTGGAACCTTAAAGTGGTTGATAATTTAAATATCGGTTTCCTTACCCATTTTGCCTATTTTGCCGTTGATCTCAACCCTGACGGCTCCATTAACAAAATGAATTCCAAAAAGGAACAAGAGCCTGGCTGGAACAAGCTGCACTCCAATTCTTTTAATAAACTTCTTTATCAAACCAAACTGCTAGGCCAAAAAAGTGTTCTCACGGTGACCGCCATGAAGCCAGAATTAATAGATTCGCTTGTTACCGATCAGAGCGCATTTTCAACTGCCATCAAATCTATCGTAGAAATATATCGGGACAAGAAGTTCGACGATATCAATGTGGATTTTGAATATGTCGGAACACCTGACCATACCACCAGAGACAGCTTCACTTCGTTTGTCATAAATCTCAAAAATTCCTGCATCATCATCAATCAAAAATGTCAGATTGATGTCGACATTTTTGCCGACTCAGCCGAAAAATATCGTCTCTGGGATCTATCGTCTCTCAATCCGCACGTCAATCATTTCATAGTTATGGCATACGATTACTTTCGCAAAAGTTCAACTCAAGCAGGGCCCGTTGCCCCAATTACAGGAAAATGTAATCCAGCAACGCCATCTGGATCTCCATGTCTGGAACAAGATATTATCACTCATATTTCACAAATCACCAAAGTGTTGCCACCTGAAAAGATTCTTCTCGGTATTCCTTTTTATGGCTATGAATGGCAAACTGCCGGCACAGAATATCTCGCAAACACTTATCCAAAAACCGGTGCCCTAGCTAGCTACCAAAGAATACAATCCCTCTTTTTTGATCCAGAAATTTCTTCCCTGTCGGCTCAATGGTCAAGCGTTTCTCTTAGTCCCTATATTACTTATACCAAAAATGACAAAGTCTACCAAATTCAATTTGAAAATCCTCAGTCCCTTGAACAAAAAATCAAGTTCGTCAAATCAGCTAATCTAGGCGGTATTGCCATTTGGGCTCTTGGCTATGAAACACCTTACAACGACCTTTGGCTTCCCATAAAGGCTCTCTCTACCCCCTAGTCTTTTTCATTTACCGGATCTACAATTGAGTTAACTCCGCTTGCACTCTTTTCCACAAAATTATCCTCGATTCATGATAAAAAAGAAAGAAGCTAAACCAAATAACTTTCTCACGATTCTGGGTCATCCTGTCTTCAATTTCCTAATATTCCTCATCTCTCTCATTGGTTTCGTTCTGAAATTTTTAGAGAAGTTATCTCATCCAAAATTTCCTCGACTTCGGTTTCCAAGCACCTGCTTTCATCTACCAAGAATCATTTTTAATTTCCCAAAAACAGAAATTCGTTTTCATCTACCCACACAGTGGCAAATTCCCCCGACGCGATATCTTCTTTTTTTGTTTTCCTCAATTGGACTAGCCTTTTTCTTGTACACAGAAATATTCAAAGGATTACCCGATCCTCATCAGCTTTCACAGTTTCCTTCAAAACTAACCACTCAAATTATGGACCGAAATGGAGTCGTTCTATATAAAATCTACAAAGATGAAAATCGAACCCTAGTCTCTTTAAGTTCCCTTCCACCACATATCAAAAATGCTTTTCTTTCCGCAGAAGACAAAGATTTCTATACTCATAATGGTTATTCACTTCCCGGTCTTTTAAGAGCCATATACAAAAATACTTTCGATGATCGCATGGAGGGAGGATCAACCATAACACAACAGTTGATAAAAAACACCATTCTTTCCTCAGAAAAAACTATCACCAGAAAGATAAAGGAGATCATTCTAGCCGTAAAAACTGAGCACATATTCCCCAAAGATAAGATTTTCGAAATGTATTTAAATCAGGTAGGTTTCGGTGGTCCCGCATACGGGATTCAAGAAGCGGCACGACAATACTTTGATATTGACGCGAAAGACTTGGATTTAGCACAGGCAGCTTATCTTGCCGGTCTTACCAGAGCACCCAGCAAATATTCCCCATTTGGAGATCAGCCGGAAATGGCGATTGAAAGACAACAGTTGGTTTTAGGGCAGATGTTTAAAAATGGTCAAATATCCCAGACTGATTTCGATAAAGCCAAAAAACATAAATTGGACTTTCGTTCTGCCAAAATTGAAATTAAGGCACCCCACTTTGTAATGTTGGTGAAAAGTCTCCTTATCGATCAATTAGGAGAAAATATGGTAACTCAAGGAGGATTAAAGGTTTACACCACTCTTGACTCAACCATTCAAGATCAAGCCCAAAAAATAGTAACGGAAGAAGTTGGGAAATTAAAAACACTGCATGTTGGCAACGGCTCAGCCCTAGTCACCAATCCAAAGAATGGTGATGTGTTGGCTATGGTCGGCTCAACGGATTATTTTAACCTAAAACAAAATGGCCAAGTCAACCTTACGACATCTCTTAGACAACCAGGAAGCTCTATTAAACCGCTCAATTACGCCTTGTCTTTTGAAAACGGCAATGGACCAGCAACCACGATCGAAGATCGACCGATTACCTTTCATCTATCAGGTCAAGAGTCTTGGACACCCAAAAACTATGACGGAAAATTTCACGGCACTATCACATTGAGACAAGCCTTAGCCAGTTCGTATAATATCCCCTCAGTTTTACTTTTAGCCAAAAATGGCACAGCCAACTTTGCAGCTTTTGCCCAAAAGCTTGGCATCACTAGCTGGACAGATTCTTCCCGTTTTGGACTTTCCATGGCACTTGGTAGTCTGGAAGTTAAAATGGTCGATTTGGCCACGGCCTACTCTGCTTTTGCCAATCAAGGTATCAGCACCCCCCTTAACACTATCCTAAAGATTGAAAAGTCAGACGGTAAAAGCCTCGGTCTTTCCGGTTGCCCATCCTATATCAAAAGTGTTTCCGAAAGTCCCACGGCCAACGCGAAAGACGGCAGTTGTAATCCAAAGAAATCCATCTCCGTCGCTACTGCTTATCTTATATCCGACGTCCTTAGTGATAACTCAGCTAGAAGTCCTGCGTTCGGTACCAATTCCATTTTAAATATAAAAAATGCCAAAGTGGCTGTTAAAACCGGCACCAGTAATGATTTGAAAGATAACTGGACCATTGGTTACACCCCTAACTTTCTTGTCGCCACATGGGTTGGTAACAATGACAATTCTCCTATGTCCCAAGTTGCCTCCGGAGTCACGGGGGCGTCACCCATTTGGGCCAAGATTTTCAATCATCTCCTCAAAATCAATCACGAAACAACAACTTTTTCACCACCCGAAGACCTTATCAAGATACCTATCTGCACTCTTACCGGAACCCTTACTTGCACCGGCTGCCCTACACGAATTGACTATTTTATTAAAGGAACCGAACCAAAAACCGCCTGTGATCCGGCCGATATCGAGCGACGTCTCCACCCCACCCAATCCATTTCACCCTCCCCAGGGATTCTATAACAATCCAACTATCTAAAGCTTGTACTCAATGTAATTTTTCCATTCTGATTTAGGTATTACCACCTTTGGCTCACCTACCCTAAGTGCCGGCAGGTCAAATTTATAGTTTTTGATTTTGGGCCACAGCCAGAAAACCAAAGTCATACCCATAACAAACAACAATGTCCACATCACCACTTTTCTGTCGGTCGATCTTTCTTCCTTTGTTTTTCTGTGCTTCGTTCGTTTTCCTGGATGGTCACCCATATTGTCATCTTCATCGGAGGGAACCTCTAAGAGTCTTTCTTCGTCATTCATATCAATCAATTTTTTGCTGCCAAACGTCCGGGTTTACAAGACACGATGGTTGTTTATTTTCAATTGCATCATCAATATTATCCACCACAATCCTAGCCATTGCCATACGAGCCTCTATCGTCGCCGACGCCGTATGAGGTGTCAAAATTGTATTTGACAATGACCGAAGTTCCACCGGAATACACATCTCATCTTCAAAAACATCCAGCCCGGCTCCAGCAATCCATTTTTCTTTGAGAGCCATAATTAGACAACTCTGATCCACAATCGGACCTCTGGCTGTATTGATTAGCAGAGCTGTCGGTTTCATCAGCTTTAGCTCTTTTTCTCCAATCATATGTCTTGTTTCGTTAGTTAAGGGCACCGACAAGCTGACCACGTCAGATTTTTCCAAAAGCTGGTCAAACGTGTGATAGGTCACATCATATTCCTCCTCAAACTCTTCGTCTCTGTGACGGTTAAAATAAATCACCTTCATCCCTAGCGCACTTGCCATTCTGGCTGTCCAACGTCCGATTCTACCGAGCCCCACAATTCCCATTATTTTATCTTTAATCCCCGTTCCCAAAAGTAAATCAGGTTCCCAACCCTTATATTTCCCAGATCTAATGAGTCTGTCTCCTTCTACAATTCTTCTAAATAGCGACAGTGTCAGGGTGAGCACTTCCTCTGCCACCGACTCCGTCAGAACTCCGGGTGTATTTGTTACGCAAACCCCTCTTTTGGTTGCCGCCGGCACGTCAATGTTATCAAAACCTACTGCATAATTGCTTATCACCTTCAGCTGTGTGCCTGCCGACCCCATCACCTCTTCGTCTATCTTTTCGGTTAATAGGGAAATTATCCCCGTACTTCCCTTAACTCCTATTAATAATTCCTCTCGACTGATGTCTCTTCTTGGCCAAACAACCACTTCGTACTTCTCCTTTAACCTCTCAACAAACTTCCCCAGAAAAACATGAGTCACGAATATTTTGGGCTTTTCCATACCTTCATTTAACCACATTAAACCCACTCCTCCACCATCCTTAACTTTTTACTCATCCACTTTCCCATTTCATCCTTATATAGCAATCCGTCTTTCGCACCCAGCTTCATCACTTGACTGCCGCCACTTGCCAGCCCCATTTTTAGAAACTCTTCCGGTTTTCTATTTTGAAGAATACCGGCTACTATTCCACACACAAAAGCATCACCGGCTCCCGTATCGTCTACTGAATCGACTACAAACGCGTCCACCTTCAACCAAGTACGATTTGTTATTACGCTTGCCCCACGTTTACCATCGGTTACTGCAATTATTCTGCATCCAAGATCAGCCATCGCTCTCATTATTTCTTTTTCGTTTTCAAAATCAACACCGGTCATCACGCTAGCCTCCACCCGATTCAGATTAAAGAAATCAAGTTTAGGAATCATTTTTCTCAGCCGTTCTTTTTGATCCAACTCTTTTTTCCCAGGATTAAAGCCAATTTTTATTCCATTGTTGAAGGCAAATACAATTAAATCCTCAAGAAATTGCATTTCTCCCCCTAATGATGATATTTGTATCCAATCTGCTTTTTTAAATTCCCCCCAGTTGATTTCCTTTGAGTCTATCATTCCGCTTTCCCCACGATAGGTGACTATTGATCTACCACCATCGGCAGACACCAACACTACAGATAGGCCTGTTTTCCCCTCGCCTTTTTGTACCATCGACAAATCAAGTCCCTCCTTCTTTAACTGGTTCATCATGACCTCTCCCAGATCATCTGTTCCGATTCTTGAGATCATTTTTACCGCTTCACCCATTCGATGAAGCCCCACAGCTACATTGGTACCTCCTCCACCACTGGCCACCATACTTTCCTCAGCTTCCAATTTACCCCCTACTACTTCACACATCGCCAAACCTCCTGGTGCTTCATGTCCTTTAATAGTCATTAACGCTTTTGACCTCAACAGGATATCTACCACTGCCGCCCCAACAACAATAACTTTCTGCATAACCCATTCTAACTCAATCGCACTTCGTCGTTGCGAGGAACGTATCCGTGACGCAGCAATCTATATCACGTAAAATACAATTATGAAACCTTGGCATTTACTGCGCCCAAAAACAGGCAAAGAAATCCCCTTTCTGATTCTCATTAGTTTTCTTACGGCTTTTGCCCTTTCACGGTTTGTGACCTCTCTTCCGTTTCCCAATCTTTACCTCAAGGTAAGGGGTATTCATGTGCATCATTTTACCTATGGTATCTTTATTTTAGGCATAGTCGGTTTCCTCAGTTTGGTTCTGGAAAGAACCAACAAGCTGAAACTCCAACTCGCCGTTTTATACGGACTTGGCTTAGGATTGGCTTTCGACGAATTCGCCATGTGGATACAGCTCGAAGATGTCTACCGAGATCGATCTACCTACGACGCTATCGTTATCATCGCCCTACTTCTCTTGAACATAGTATATTTTTCTGATTTTTGGAAGAAGTGGGGCCATCGACTCGGCCTCCTCCTCAAACGCCTCTTCACCTAAAACAAGCTCCTCCTACCTTATTTGAATACCAACTCCGATAACTTTTTGGAAATATCGTCTGGGTTTTCATCTTGCCAAACGTTTCGTCCAATGGCAATACCTTTAGCTCCAGCCTTCATGGCGCCTTCAATCTCCAAGTCCAGATTTTCCCAATCTACCTTCTTTCCTCCCTGTGCCAGCACACCTGTTTTCCCAGCCGCTCTCACTACCCACTCAAAGCTTTCCGAATCCCCTGTGTAAGGGACCTTGACGAAGTCAGCATTCAGCTCCATCCCAATTCTTGCCCCGTAAGCGACCACGTCGCGATCTGCTTCCCTTCCGGCGACCTTCCTCCCTCTTGGATACATCCAGGCAATCACAATCATACCTCTAGCATGTGCCTCATCTTCTATTTTTGAAAATTCCACGAGCATCCGTTCTTCATTCTCACTTCCTACGTAGATCGTGTACCCCACCCCAATTGCCCCCAAAGAAGCTGCTTTCTCAACAGTGCAAAGTTGTAGTGACAAAGGTTCTTCTCCTTGAAACGAAGTTTTCCCATTTAATTTCACGATTAGTGGAGGTACATTTTGGACTTGTCCTAAGCTAGCCGAAGGATAGTATTTGGCCGCCACCCCCTCTTGAAAAACTATTCCCGTAAAATACCCGTTCTTCGCAATCTCCGTGATATAGGCCGGGTCGACAGTTTTTTCATTAAAGTCGACCGGTCCATGTTCAAAACCCTGATCGTATGCCAAAAGCATTACCTTGCCGTTTTTTTCTATCCTTGTAGTATCGATCATAAGATCATTATTCCATAAAAGCCTTCTCACCACTCAAATCGTCCTTGATCTCTTGATGAGGTGGCATTTCCAAATCAAATTCTTTGAGATATCCAATCACTTGTTCCGGTGTCGTTGCTATCTTATAAACTCTCAAAGCTCCCGGCCTGGCACCTATTTTCATGTTTTTGACCAGCTCTTCTACAATCGGATACCAAAATCCACCGTACAAAATTAGCGGTTTATGATGACCAAAATAAAGGTAAGCGAGTCCCCATGCCATACCTAGTTCGGATAACGTTCCTGTTCCCCCATTAAAAATTATATATGCATCCCCCAACTCCAGAAGTTTCATCGTCCTATCTACATAGTTATTCATAATAATCTCCTTATCCGCCTTATTCTGAGGATCTTTACCTTCGAAATTCTCAATAAATTTTGGATAGAACGTGGCTACAGAAGCTACCCCTCCTCCCTCATGAGCTCCTTCTGTAGCCGCCCTCATCACTCCAGGCCCACCGCCGTTAACAACTTCCAATCCATTCTGAGCAATGAGTCGCGTCACGTCCACCGTCTCTTTATACAAAGGATCTGAAGGGGGACAGTCCGCGAAACCAAAAATAGTAACCGCTTTTAAGTTTTTGAATGCCATACACCTACTATACTGTAAAAATTCTATACTGCGCCAAGACTCTCCAATCTCTTTAGTTCTTCCTCTACGTTCTCTGCCCCTAGAAGATCGGATCCCACCGCAAACTCCATTCCCAAGAAACTCTTATTAAACTCATCTTCGGCAATTTCTTGTGCCCACTCGGCTACCAGACATTTTTTGATATTTTCTACATTTAGACCTCCATCCACTACGATCTTCACAAACTCACTCATTCCTCTCACTTTCTTTATTTTTGACAGAACTCGTTCGTCGAACTTTTGCACCCCCTGACTTCCTGCTTTCACACTCATCAGTAACACACCATCGAGGCTATTAATCATTTCCTCCAACCCATCCAGTGGGGTATCGATGTCAAAAGCCAAACCGGCTTTCATACCAGCCGCCTCCGTGTCTGCTATAAATTTAGCCCTATCTTCCATTTTTTCGACGTGTCCATATAGCGCTGTCATCCCTGCTGCCGCACATCTGTCCACCCACTCCTCCGGTTTGTCCACCATCAGCTGTCCTTCAAAATCTACGATCGTATCTATATTCAAAAGAATCTCCGGCATGACTGTTTCTGTCGGCGCAAATTTGCCATCAATAATATCCATTTGCACCCGCTTAGTTATCCCCCAAACCTTCTTAAGCTTTTCCTCAAATGAAGAAATGTCCTTTTCTAATATAGCCGGAACAATAGTAACCATTAAATTAAGTTATCTAATTTCATAATTCTTCTTTGATATTTTTCATCACGAGACATCTCCTCGGTCAGAAAAACCCTGACCATTCTCATCGCAGACACTTCATCGACATAGTCCGACGGAATAGAAAGAGCGTTGATATCATCATCGGTTCTTCCCTTCCTGACCGCTTCGACGTCAAAAGCCAAACCACATCGCACTCCAGCAAATCTATTGGCCGTCATCACCATCCCAAAACCGTTTCTGCAAAACAAAAGCACTCGATCTCCCGACGAAGTTACCGCCTTTACTGCTTGTTTTGCGAAGTAAACATAGTCATCTTCAGCCACCAAACTATCGGCACCTACGTCATCGACTGTGTATCCTTCTGTAGCTAGCCATTTCTTAATTGACTCTTTCATCTCAAACCCTCCATGATCCGCCCCCAATATTACTTTCATATCTTTAATATACCAAACGAATCAATCTAATCCCAACTCCGCCCTTAGTTCCTCCGACATGGCTTCTTTGCTCCAAGGCGGATCCCACACCAGTTCAACCGTAACTCGCTTTACCTCTGGAACTTTACCCATCGCCTCTCTCACTTTTTTGTCAATCACAGGTGCGAGAGGGCAGCCTGGGCTGGTCAGGGTCATTTCTATTTCGGCCTCACCCCTTTCATACCGCACGTCGTAAATAAGTCCCAAGTCCACGATACTTACTCCCAATTCAGGATCAATCACTTTTTTCAAAGCTTCACGTATCTTGTCTTCAACACTAGAATCCATCTCTAAACCTCCTTTCGTCACGAAAACTTGTAGTTTCGAGCGAAAAGTCTGAAGTGGGACGAAGATATAATGGAAAACAATTACATCTAGGAACACTGAAGGCTTTGCAGCCGAAAATACAGGTTTGCAGTAGATAGCAGGTTTGGAGATGGGTTCTATACATCACCTTATTTTAAACTGTGCCTCGATCAAAACAAAGACCCCCCAAATAGCTAGTGTCAGGCCCACCAACATCCATTGTGTGCTAGCTAACCACAGATCAGTCCCAAATGACCCCATAAACGCTAACAGCACAGAACCAATCGAAGCGTAGATAAGCACCTTCCCCACCATCAGTTTATCCTTATTCCTCATTCATTACACCTCCTCTCATAATATATCTTACAAATTCTTCTATCTAGCTCAAGTATATCAAAATCAAGGAAAAAATATCTAAAAATACTTCTCGTAAAATATACTAGTTCCCGGCACTCCTTTATCTTTCAAGTTCATTTCCATCTCCACGATCATATCCGGTGCACCACACAGATAAACCAAAGTTTCGGTCCAATCTTGTTCGAGCTGGTTAACTACGGTATCGACATGTCCGACAAAACCAGGCCAATCTTTTGTCGGTTTCGAAATAACAATATCATGTTTAAAATTATCAAAATCTCGATTAATATTGTCCATTTCTTTTAGCCAGTAGAGCTCTTTTTCATGTCTCATTCCCCAGATCAGTCTTACCTCATTGGTAAAATGTTTCCGATACAAAAGATCCTCGATCATCGGTTTAAATGGGGCTATCCCAGTTCCAGTGGCCAAAAAAAGAAGATGCTTGGCCGTCAACAACAATAATGGGTCGACGGTAAACCTACCCAAGAAGGCCAGAACTTCAACATCATCCCCCACTTTTAGTCCCAGTACGTATTTTGATCCCACTCCCAGGGGAGTCACGTCCACCAACAGATCGATCACGTTTTCGTTGGGCAAACTCGCCACCGAATATGATCTTCTGATACCTTCGTCGTTTACTTTCAAACTGGCATACTGGCCAGGTATGAACCTCACTTTCTTATCAAAACCGATCCTAACTAGATAATTGTTTCCAGCTAAATTTTCTTTATATTCAACTTTCCCAGTTAATTTTTCCGGTGCCATAAATCTAATTTAGCATTAATTATTTGGTTACGATTAACCATCCCACAATTACAAGTGCCACTCCCAAAACAAATCTCATCCATTTTATATTCTTGTGTTCCCACTCTTTCATATCCACCACCTGTTTTCCTTCCCCCATCGCAATCAAAATCAGAATTAGAGGCAAAATAAAAACTAAGTTGTAATACAGAAACAAACCCAGTACCTTAATCATCGGCAATCCCGATCTGGCTATCACCGCCGTAGTTCCAATGTAAAGTGGCATCATGCAAGGTGTCGAAAAGATGGTTGTTAGCACTCCTATTAGGGCTGCCATTCCAACGCTTGTTTTGGCCATCAACTTATTTATTTTTTCAAAACCTACCTTTGGCATCCGTAAATGAAACGGTAGGTCTTGCCAAAAAACATCTTTTATTTGAATCAAACCGGCCACCAAGATTGCCCCTCCGATAATATATTTGAAGATTCCGGCCAACCACCACCTTTGCAGATAATAAACCGCACCATAAAAAAACAAGCCCAAGAATAAATAGGTAACAAAAACACTCAAAATATATGTCAGCCCTATTTTGTAAATCCACCATTTATCCTTTCCTTTACCGCCAAATACCAGTAGATATCCCAAAAAAGTAATCATCATCCCAATTCCACACGGGTTAATTCCATTAGCAAGAGCCGTAACTGTAAGTATGGGAAGATTGATCGGCATTTTATTTCTCTCCCAATAATTGCTTAACTTTATCGACCACAAAAGGTGCCCCCACCTGTTCTCCATTTACAAAGTAAGTCGGAGTACCAGGAAGCTGCAAAGATGCCGCCAAATTCGCGTCAAGCTGAACGTTCTGGGCAACCTCAACCGAACCCAACTTCTCTCTGAATATTTTTTCGTCTAATCCCAAACTTTTCGCGTAACCTGCAAAGTTATCTTCAGGTTTATCTACCGCCGACCACTCCTCCTGTTTATCATACAAAACAGCCACCATTTCAAATCCTTTACCCATAATCCTCGCCGCTTCAGCCGCCTTTGCAGAAATCAAAGCGTAACGATGTAACGAAGCCGGTAATGGAAAAAGTCTCATCACGATCTTAACGCCTGGCTTATCAAAAAGCTCCTTGGTTTGTATATCCGCCGCCTTACACGATGGGCATTGCATATCGGAAAAATTTACCACTGTTACTTTTATTTCTCCGTTTTCTTTCACAAATCTAGCCCCATTCAAAAGCACACTTTCATCCACCTTAAGGGCATTGCCAGGACCGGCCATCTTTGTTAGCCCCCAGATACTTATCATCAGTAATATCACACAACCAGTGATAACTTTAAGAATCAATTTCCAATCATTCATAAACTGTCATTGCGAGTCGCCTTAGGCGACCGAAGCAATCCCCGCGATTGGGATTATGTAATTGCTAATTTCCATTATTTTCAAATATTTTGAGCAACCCCCGATAGGCGAGTGTAGCACACTTCATTCTACCTGCATTTACTTCACCACCCAACATCTCGACAATTCCCGCCTCCCCAAATTCCTCCAGATCCTCTCTATTCATCCCCACAATTTTTTCCGACAACATGCTTGCCGCCGCTGTCGAAATTGCACACCCCACCCCCCTCCACCTCATCTCCTCAATCACGGTCTTGTCATTCCGGGCTTGACCCGGAATCCATCCGGAAAGTTTAACCTGTATCTGAATCATATCCCCGCAGGACGCATTCGACTCATCCATACTAATGTCTGCATTATCCAAGGAACCAAAATTTCTTGGATTCTTATAGTGATCAATAATGATATCTTTGTAGTCCGTCATTTTTCAATTTTTTCTATTGGATAACTCAAATCAGATTTTTTCACTTTTACGATAATGTCCGGTTTTCTAGGTTCATAGGCCAACCATTCTCCATTCGCAAAATCTGTTCCCTCCATTGGACTCAAATACACAAACCCTGCATCTGAAACTTTCTCTGGATGCTCTACAGATAATTTCACTTCTGAATATGAAACTTCACGGGTATCGGTATCATATGACATGTGAATAGAGTTTTGTCTCGCTCCCACAGTTTTTCCACCACCAGCCAAAGAACAAAATTCAGCCAAAATCGGATCATTTGTAAAATAAATAGCGACGCGGTTTCCCGATTCCTTTACCTCATCCTGAGACTTTTGTGGAATTAATTCTGTATATCTTCCTGTGGTTCCATGGAAAACCCATTTTCTTTCCATCAACACTGATTCCAAATACTTTTGCGGGTTGTCAACTTCCCAAAACTCGAATCCTTGTTCATCGATTACTTTTTTTCCACCAAACTCTTTCATTCTATTTTCCAATTCTAATTGTCTCCCACATCTCTTGAATTCGTTATCACTTGATTTAATATTCATTGCGTTTTCTGGAGTAGCATCTTGATCCATAAGCTTTATACTTCAAACACTTTTGGCACTTCTCTAATTTTATCAACCAAATAGTCAATTTCCTTCTTGGTGTTGTACACGTAGAAAGTGGCTCTTACCATTGCCGGTACTCCAAAGCTGGTTACCAGTGGCGCCGCACAGTGCTGCCCGGACCGCACTGCAATACCAAAACTATCCAAGATCTGAGCCGCATCATGCGGATGCACATTGATTACATTAAAGGCCAACGCTCCACCTCTTTCTTCAATATCTCTCGGTCCGTAGAGCTTTACCAAGCCCTCTTCTTCCAGCTTAGCCATTTTCTCCAGTGCATATTTGATTAGTTCCTTTTCGTGTTCGCGAACATTGTCCATTCCCAAGTTTTCCAGATAGTCTACCGCCACTCCCAACCCAATTATCCCTGCAATATCCGGTGTTCCGGCTTCAAACCTGCTTGGAGTATCTGCCCATGTCGAACCGGTAATTTTTACCTCTCCAATCATGTCGCCCCCATACAAAAATGGTCGCATTTTTGAGAGAATCTTTTTCTTACCCCAGAGCACACCTGTACCTGTCGGTCCTAGCATTTTGTGTCCTGAGAAAGCCACAAAGTCTGCCTCTAGTTTTGTTACGTTGACTTTCATATGAGGCACCATCTGCGAAGCATCTATTAATACTTTAACATCAGGTGACCTCTCTTTAATCATTCTGATCATTGTCAGAGTGTCCGGTAAGGTTCCCAACACATTAGACGCACCGGTCACGGAGAACAGTTTTACTTTGGCATCTACCAGCTTATCCAAGCTACCAAGCCTCACTCTCAGGCCACCCTCCTCGTACAGTTTCTCTTCCCCACCAACTATTTTTAATTTTCCTTCACTATCTACATCAATAATCCTCAGCTCTGCTTTCTTTTCCCGACAAAGCTCTTGCCAAGGCACCAGGTTTGAGTGATGCTCTAACCTACTCACGAGTATCACATCTCCTTCGTTTATATTATCTTTTCCCCATGAATACATCACTAGGTTCAGACTCTCACTCGCATTTCTGGTAAAAATAATTTCTTCTGTTCTGGCACCAATAAAATCAGCCACTTTTTTTCGTGCCCCATCTACCATAAGTGTAGACTCTACCGACATTTCGTACACCCCTCTGTGAATATTTGCATTAGTGTTCCGATAAAAATCATCCATCGCCCTAATGACACTTTCCGGCTTCTGGCTCGTCGCCCCACTATCCAGATATACCAAATCATATCCATGAACTTTTCTCTGTAATATCGGAAAATCGTTTCTTATTTTATTTACATCAAACATAGCTTATTTTACCCCCTTCACCTCTTTTAAAAACCCATCAATTATTAACTTCTTCGCTTCTTCTGTTTCAATACCCCTACTACCCAAATAAAATAGCTGGTCTTCATCAATCTTTCCTACGGTTGCGGCGTGTGACGCCTTGACGTCATTGTTTTCGATTTCCAGTTTTGGTTCCGCCACCGCGCTACTCGTCTTATCCAAAAGCAACACTCTCATCTCTAAAAAGCTGTCAGTTTTTTTGGCCTCTCTTCCAATCTTCACCATACCATCAATTCTTATGTGTGCACCATTAGCGGCCACTCCCTTAATGATCACCCTTCCAAAAGTATTCGTCGCCACATGATCGGCCACCACTTTCACTTTATATTCTCCCGGTTCCATGGCCGATATTACACCCAAGATTTTCTTTTCATCTCCCGCAGTACTGAAGGAGATTACTAAATCTATTTCGCCCGGCTTATCTAATTTAAATCGTTTAATATTCATTTTATTTTTTCTTGTGTCACTGTGACACTGCCTGCCCGCCGGCAGGAGGGTGTCACTTTCCTCAGCCCACACTTCCTACCATCTCCAACCCCACCAATCTATTCATCTCAACCGCATACTCCAAAGGAATTTCCTTGACCACCGGCTCCATGAATCCATTGACAATCATGGTACTCGCTTCATCCGCATTAATGCCTCTACTTTGTAAATACAAAAGCTGTTCTTCACTGACTCTACTTACTGTTGCTTCATGCTCCAAAATGACATCGTTCTCCATAATCTTATTCGTGGGATAGGTATCCGATCTACTTAACTCATCCAAAATCAGGGCATCACAGACCACCTTAGATCTTGACCCGTATGCTCCGGGGACCATTTGCACCATTCCTCTATACGTCGCCCTCCCCCCTCCCTTACTCACCGATTTGCTGACAATCAGAGAGGTTGTTTCGGGAGCCAGGTGAATCATCTTTGCTCCGGTATCTTGATGTTGTCCCGCACCAGCCCAAGCTATGGAGAGTAGTTCTCCGTGAGCTTTTCTTCCGGCCAATATACAAGACGGATACTTCATGGTTAACTTTGATCCCAAGTTCCCATCGACCCACTTCATTTCAGCGTTCTCCTCCACCCAAGCTCTTTTGGTCACCAGGTTGTAAACATTCTTAAACCAATTCTGAACTGTCGAGTACTGTACCCTGGCACCCTTCTTCACAAAGATCTCTACTACCGCCGAATGTAAAGAAGCTGACGAAAACGATGGGGCAGAACAGCCTTCAATATAATGCACCCTACTCCCTTCATCGGCAATTATCAAAGTCCGCTCAAACTGTCCGGCACTTTCGGTATTAATCCTAAAATATGCCTGCAAGGGGAGTCCTACATCTACGTTTTTAGGTACATAGACAAAGGATCCACCGCTCCAAACCGCACTGTTTAACGCGGCCAATTTATTATCTCCAATCGGCACCACTTTCCCAAAATACTCCATGACCAATTCCGGATACTGCTTTAGACCTTCATCCATCGACAAAAATACAATCCCTTTTTCAGCCAAGTTTCGTTTCAGCGATCCATAGATTACTTCCGAGTCATACTGCCCTTTGACTCCGGCCAACATTTCCCGTTCTGCCTCAGGAACACCAATTTTTTCAAAAGTCTTCTTGATGGCATCCGGCACTTCATCCCAGGACTTCGCTTGATCCATTTTTGGCCTAGTGTAATAATGAATCTCTTCACCATGAATGGGGGAGAGGTCCCCACCCCATGTCGGCATAGCCATCCCTTCATATATTTGTAACGCTTTCAATCTTCGGTCCAGCATCCACTCCGGCTCCTTTTTCATAGCCGACATCTTTCTTATCAAATCTTCATCAAGCCCTGTCGGAGATTGATACTCATACTCCACCTCATCCGTATGTCCCAAACTATAAGGAGTATCCTGTAACTTATTTTGATCAGTCTTTTTACTCATATATCTTATAGCCTTCTTTTTCTAAGTTATCTACAACTTCCTTACTTCCCCTGTCCACCACTTCCCCATTCTTCAACACAATTACTTTGTCCGGAACCAAATACTTTAACAACCTTTGATAGTGGGTAATTACCAATACACTCATTTTTATTTCTTTCACCATCTCAGACACGTTTTCGGCAATTAACGACAAAGCATCTATATCCAGACCAGAGTCTACTTCGTCCAAAACCAACAATTTTGGTTTCAAGACCCTCATTTGGAGTATTTCCATTTTCTTTTTCTCTCCTCCGCTAAATCCTTCGTTTAGATTACGATTTAAAAGTGTTGGGTCTACTTTCAGCTTTTCCGCTTCCTCAGCAATTTGTTTTTTCAGATCCAAGGCACTCACCGTCAATCCTTTGGCTCGGAGAACCGCCAACAACATTTCCCTGATCGTTACCCCTGGGATGGACGTTGGATACTGAAAAGCCATCATTATCCCCAGACGGGCTCTCTCTTCCGGTTTCATTTCCAATAAGTTATTCCCTTCAAAAAATATCTCACCTTCAGTTACTTCATATATAGGGTTTCCGATCAAAGTATTCGCTAGTGACGATTTTCCTGACCCATTCGGCCCCATTAGAGCCATCACTTCGCCTTTTCCTATTTCCAAATTAATCCCCTTCAAAATCTCCTTATTTTCGACTTTTACTAATAAATTCTTTATTTTGAGCATATTTTTATTTAATTAAATCCTCCAAAGTATACTTTTCCAGTAGTCCCACAATTTCTCCTGTCAATCTCCCCATAAATCCCTGCTGGCCACACCCCCCTATCATTGGGCAAGCCGCACAGCTCACCGGTTCCACTTCACCCTCAATGGCCTCCAGAGCCTCTTTTATCTGCACTTCTTTGGGTTCGTAGTTAAGGCTAAATCCCCCACCCTTACCTTCTTTTGAGTTCAGGATTCCTGCCTCTACTAGGGAATTGGCTATCTTCGCCATGAAGGCTCTCGGCATGCCTAGACTAGCCAGTTCTTTGAGGGAAACACGCCCACTCCGCCCTCTTTGAGCCAAGATTGAAAGCAAAGCCATGCCGTAATCCGCCTTCTTTGTGAGTGTAAACATATACTTGGACTATTATACTCCAAGTATCCCCTTAGAGTCAATCCAAATTATTGGTTTAAAACAACTCCATCTGAGTTTCCACTAGCCTCACCGACTCCTCTTCAACAGGATAAGAAAAATCTACCTCAATCTCCCGAAGCTCATTCCATCGATCTTTGAACTTCAACTTTTTATTTTTCAAACCATAGTCGTAAACCCCCTTGGTCACTTCCACATCCATCTCACAGTACTTTTTTAGATTAGCCAGGCTCTCCGGATCCCCTTTGGCCCACCACGTTACCGCATCGGCTCCTCCGGCAATTTTACCTTGTCCCAAAGTTTCCTTCGCCACACTATCCAGTTTCACTCTATGTCCAAACGCAAGTCTGATCATATCTAGGACGTCAAAGTGTTTCAGTTTGGTAAAGTCTCCTTTTTCATAAATACCGTTCATGGCCGGATTATCAAAACCAAATGAGTTATATCCGATGATTCGATCGGCTTCTTCAAACCAACCCCACATGTCATCAAAAAACGTTTTAGGTCCATCTATTTTAGGAGCCGCATCAGGAGTCCAAAAACTTTTCATCTCACCCGAAACCTCATTTAGATCTTTGTCCACTTCTCTTCTGTATGCAGACACTACTGAAATACCTAAATCTTCTGGACTCCTCAATTCTGCATCGTTAAAGAAGTTTATTGTTTCTACATCATAAATTACCTCAATCCTGTTTCCACCATTTGTCATCAGTAACATATTTAACCACAACTTTAATGATCTGGCATCCGAAATCTACGAACTGAGACCTACCTTCGCTTCTTGCCTTCCCAAAAAAGCATCTGCTTTTTCAAGAACTTTCCGAAGAAAAAAACCATCAACCCCGTTCCAACAATTGGCAGATAATACTCCCAAACCCCGGTGGCCAGCAACTCAGTCGGTACCGGAGACGCTGTAGGAGTAGCTGTCGGGGTTGCCGCGGGGGTTGCGTTGAAATTCAGGTTAAAAGTAATCGACTGAAGGCCAGAGGTAATCACGACCGTACTAACACCGGGATCTAATACTCCAGGTGTAAAACTCCAATTTCCACTCGGACTGGCTGCCAAGGTCGCATCCGTCGAAGTCTTAATCTTTATATTTACTATTGACGATGGTGAAGCTGTTCCTTCCATCATCGGAATCGCCCCTGAATAGCTGATGTTGGTATAGTCAACACCGACGGTAGACAACACTCCCACTCGTGTCAAACTTAATTCTTGGGCAAACACCATCCCCACCGAAAGAAATAATCCTAAGGTCCAGAAAATATAAATAATTTTTTTCATTAGAGGTTTAAATCTATTTCTTGATTCACTACAGGTAATACTACTTTAACATCTTGTAGCTCTAGATGGATTTTTTCTCTGAGTACCAAACGCGGAAGTTCTTCACCGTGAACCAACGCAATTTCTTCTAATCCTTCAATTTTTTTCAGCCATGAAATTACCTGACCTTGATCAGCATGGGCACTCATCGTCTTTATTTCCGAAATTTCAGCCTTAATGTTTATCCAGTTTCCCCAGATATTGACACTATTCTTTCCATCCAAAATCTCTCTGCCCAAAGTTCCCTCCGCCTGGTAACCAACAATCACCAGCTGGGTATTAGGGTCTCCCAAGTAGTTAATTGCGTGATGAATAATTCTTCCCCCACTCATCATGCCACTACCTGCCACAATCACCTTTACCCCATCATAATTTTTTACCTGTTTACTTTTTTCAATTGTGTCGCATATTATCAACCCCGGAAAATCAAAGGGGTCGTCGTTCTTAGTTTGTCGTTGCAAGTCCTTACTATATAACTGAGGAAAGTCTCTAAAAACTTCTGTTGCCTTTATTGCCATTGGACTATCCAAAAAAACGGGAGTTTTGACATCCATCCTGCCTTCTTTTTTTAATTGATCAAATAAATATAAAAGTTCTTGCGCTCTTTCTATCGAAAAAGATGGAATCAAAACGGTCCCCTTTGTAATTTCTGCCTTCTTGATGATCTTGGTCAAATCCTCCGCTTCTTTCCTTGGTCCGTGAGTCTCGTCACCATAAGTCGATTCCACTACCGCGATATTTGCTTTATTAACGAAATGAGTTGGTGAAAGCAATGGTTCCGGTGTGTTGCCCAGATCACCACTGAAAACCACTCTTTTTCCCGTTGACCGTTCTTTCACAATAACACTGGCTGACCCCAAGATGTGGCCTGCATCCACAAAAATGATACCAAAGTCGCCAACATCGAAGGATTTATCATATTCGACAAGCAAAACTTGTTTAAGTATTACCTCCACATCCTCGTCTGTATATAATATTGACTTCGCTTCGGCTTCTTTTGCAATCTTAGCTGCATCGTGAAGTACTAGCTCGACCAATGCCTTGGTAGCCTCCGTCATAAATATTGGACCATTGAAGCCATAGTGCGCCAATAAAGGCAGTCTACCGCAATGATCCAGATGAGCGTGAGTCAGCAAAACTGCCGACAATTTATTAAAATCAATACTTGGTTTTACCGTGTTCAAACCCACCTCCTCCGGCTTACCCTGAAACATTCCAAAATCCACCATTAGGCTAGTACTTTCTCCTGTCAATAAAAAGTTAGATCCTGTTACCGTCTTTGCCGCACCTAAAAATTTCAACTTCATATTTCCAGTTTAACAGAATCGCTGAAGATAAAAATGTTTTTTCGACCCTCCTTTGCTAGAATGAATATATGGACTGCCCGCACTGTCATCAGCCACTTTCGACCATCGAAATAGAAACTTCCGATGGACACATCCACTTTATTGAAGAATGTCTTAACTGTGGCGGACACTTTATAGACCCATATCTGGCCAACTTCCTCACTCTCGAAACCACCAGAAATATCGACTCCATCATCCCTAAAAGTCGTGCCGTCACCGCTACAAATCCTGTCTGTTCAAAATGCGGACAACCAATGTCTGGTATCAAAGATGATTCTGTTCCTCAAACAGTCACTGTTTTTACCTGTCCTAACAATCATGGGGATTTTTTTCCCAAGAACCAGCTTTATCTCTTTAAACAAGCTCAGCAATCAAAAATATATTTTCATAAACTTTGGGGAATACCTCTAAAATCTGCTTTTGCAGTTCTCATACCCATATTGGTCATCTTTTCTCTTGCCACCTTATTACCTTCAATTCTGGAACAGGCCACCACTACTCAGGAAAACCGCATCAAAGCCTCAGAGATTCTCACTCCTCCGCTCATCACCACCATCTCCTCTACTCAGGTTCTTATTTCTTTCTCTACTCAAAAACCAGCTAGAACTTCCGTTCGTTTTACGGAAGGTCTCATCAAAACCTTTATTGTTTCGACTATACCTCAAACTAACCATCTCCTCAGCGTCGAAGATCTTCCTCCAGGCACCTTATTCAAATACGTCATCGTTATCGATGCTGGTGAAAAACCAGTCAGCACTTCAGAGTACACTTTCTCCACACCATAGCTCACAATAAACTATTGACTTCCTTATTTAGCGTTAAATGAACCAAAGAACTCTTACCCCATACGAAATAAACCACCTCCAAAAACATGGCTTTTCCAAACCTCTTGATTCCATTGGTGAACAACCGGTCGAATATATTACCGGACATGCGGAATTTTGCGGACTGGATTTTTTGGTAAACCCCTCAGTATTAATTCCTCGACTTGAATCCGAAAAGATTGTTCATTTTGCCGTCGACTATATTAATAGGCAAAATTTAGCTCATCCAGCCGTCGCCGATATTGGCACCGGCTCCGGCTGCCTTGGTCTTTCGGTTGCCGCTTATCTTATCAAGCAAAACACTCCCTACACTATCTACTTATCGGACATTTCGGCACTGGCAATCAAGCTGGCTAAAGAAAACGCCGGACGGATTTTGAGATCACCAGAGAATCTTTTTTTTCAGGAGTCAAATCTTCTGGAAAACTATCCACACATCAAGTTTGATATCATTCTGGCGAATCTCCCCTATATACCTTCCAATAATATTGCCACACTCCCAGAATCAGTTAAAGATTTTGAGCCGGTATCGGCATTGGATGGGGGTCCTGGTGGCACCCAAACAATCAATCGGTTACTAACACAGATTCCTCAATATTTATCCGATAGAGGTATCGTCATTATCGAAATAGATGACACTCACGATCTTAATAGTTTTTCATTCCCCCAAAAACTACAAGCTTCAATCGAAAGAGACCTTTTTGATGTTCCTCGCTTTCTCATAATCAATCAAAAAGAATAGTATTTGTTACAATTCAAGTATGAACAAATCATCGGTTATTGGCCTCACAGTAATCCTCCTTTCATTTTTCGTTATCCGTACCACCGACCAGACCAATCATTATGAAGTTCAGTCCGAACATGACTCTTCGTTATCTGGCGCCATTTTTGACAACACACCTGTCAGTCCTCCCCCATATATTGCAGATATTCCAATTCCTCCGAAAGTTTTGGGGGACTCCACTGCCGAAAAAATAATCTACGTCGACTTAACTAACCAAAGGCTGTATGCCTATGAAGGAAACAATCTGGTTTATAACTTTTTAGTCTCTACCGGTAAGTGGGGTCGAACCCCAACTGGAACTTTCAGGATTGCCAACAAATTCCGGTTCATCAAAATGAGTGGCGGATCAGCCGCACTTCACACTTATTACTATCTACCCAATGTCCCCTACACCATGTTTTTCGAAAACGGTCAGATTCCCGCCTCTAAAGGATTCTCCCTTCATGGTACCTACTGGCATAACAATTTTGGACACCCCATGTCTCACGGCTGTGTGAATATGAAGATTTCTGAGGCTGGCATTCTTTACAACTGGGCAGATCCCAAACTCCCCGAAGGAAAAAATTCCGGGGTTGCCACTAAAGACAACCAGGGTACACAGGTTATAATCTACGGTACTACTCCTAAATCTTGAACAATTGGTGTCCTCTAGCTTGCATGAGCAAAAGAAAGCTTGTTATAATACCGCATGACCAAAGCTGAATATTCACAATTAAAAAAGTTCTTTTCTCAATTCCCATCCAAAAAAATTTCTAAAAACGCACTCATCTTCAAGCCAGGAGATAAAATAGCTGACGTCTATTTTATGAAATCTGGTTATGTCCGAGTCTATACCAAAGCCCCTTTTGGAGAAAACACCCTTAATATCTTTAAACCTTTATTCTTGATCTCCGTCATTCACCATTTTACGAATTTAAGAAATAATCTGTTTTTTCAGGCCATTACACCCTCAGAAGTTTATATTATTCCCAAACAAGAGTTCAAAAATTTCTTAAACAATAACCCAAAAATGTCGAATATTATCATGGATTATTTCTTTAGTTCTCTCCTTCTATATATGACCAATCAGGGAGGCATTATCAATGGTAGTGCTATCAACAAAGTGGCCTCTGTTCTTCTTCAAATAGTCCACGATTACGGTGACACCAAAAACGGTCAACTAGTGGTCAATTTCCCGGCCACCCACCGCATTGTCGCCAGCTTAATCGGCCTCACCAGAGAAACAACTAGTGTCCAGATGAGCAAACTCCAAAAACTCGGAATTATCTCCACCAAGAGGAATCAATTTGTTGTTCGGAATTTGGAAAAACTTAAAGATTTAGCCTCAATTGCCGAATAATTTAACCAATCAGTATCAAGTATCTAATAAAATACTTGCCATAGCGTTAATAATCCAAACACGGTAAGAAAAACAATTATCACCTTTATCACAACTTTTCTCCATACCGGCGGTCTGAGTTTTGTCTGAAGCGACGTAGTGTTTAGCCATAAAACTAGTATCGTATATACCACCATCGTCCAGGCATTGAGCACCGCACTAATAAGCACTAACTGAAATGGCTCTTTAAATCCCAAAGCCAGGACTAAAAGCATTAGCCCTATTTGTCCCCAAAGAAGTCTGTAAAAATATTTAGGCAGCTTACTTGATTCAAAATTTTTAATGTTAAGAATAGCCCAATTTTCAGCCAAAATTTTTCCGGTTGTGCCCAAAACTGACAACTGGGTCGCAAAAAGCATTAATCCCAGTATCACTAAGAATATTTTTCCGGCATATTGGAAGGTATACTGGCCAATAATATCTGCTTCCGCTATTACAAAATCTACCCCTGTCAACCCACTTGCTTTGTGATAAATAGTTTCATATGCCAAAAGAGATAATGAAACCATCGCGATTACTCCGGTCATCCAAAAAATCAGCCCCTGTTCCAGATTGGTTAGTTTCCACCATCTTGAAAATATTTTTAGACTATCACTATTAATTTCAAAATCTTTCCCAGTCAAGCTTATTTCTTCGTGTTTTCCTGTCAACAAACTCGTAATCCTGCCAGATCCGTGTCCCATTCCGTAGCCCTTCTCCTTAATGTTTTGAGATTGACCGAGATTAAGATTACCACCAGCACCTGAGAACACAATCGCACCCAAAAAAGCCGACGCTTGTAAACCAACAGGGAAAAACCAATAGCCCTCTCCTTTTCCAAACAATCCACCGGCCAAACTCTTCATTCCGCCCTTTGTCGCCAACCACCAGGAAATCCCTAGAACAAAAGGCAACCCAAATATTAATATAATTTTTTCAAGTTTTTCTTGGGTTCCATAAAGAACCGGTCCAAGACTTAGAATCGATCCAATAACGAGCAAAACAACCACACCAACGACTTCCGAATTTCCCCATCCCAGTCCTACCGTAAAAAGCCTTGCACCGGCCAATGTTATTCCCGGCCACATCCAAGGTATTATCGTAGAAACGATAAACCAAATCGGAATTATTTTTCCCGATTTTCTAGTCAAACCCACAAACACACTTTCTCCGGTTGCTAAAGTATACCTGCTAATCTCTAAATTAATAAACCACTGCATCGTTATGCCGGCTACCGCTCCCCATATTATTCCTAATCCATAATTAGCCGTTAAATACGGCCACAAAATTAGTTCCCCGATACCCAACCCCAACCCCAAAAGTATAAAACTCGGCCCAACCATTCTCCAAAACGAAGGAGGTGTTACCAAAACGGATCTTTTCAAGGAGGTGATTTCCATCTATTTCATGTTACACTACGCACCTCGTATAATAGAAGGCTGATGACCATTTTCCAAGCGATAATTCTTTCAATCGTCGAAGGCTTAACCGAGTTCTTGCCCATTTCCAGTACTGGACACCTAATTCTTGTTCAGAAGTATCTTATTATTACTACTTCTGAATTTACTAAAACTTTTGACATTGTTATACAGTTATCTGCAATTATGGCCGTTGTTTGGTTCTACAGAAAAATACTTTTTTCTCAGGTCATGATTTGGAAACAAAGCCTCATCGCTTTTGTTCCAACCGGTTTTATCGGTTTTCTTCTTTACAAATTAATTCGCAACACTCTTCTTGGGAACCCACTCGTTACTGTATATGCTCTCTTTTTCGGAGGAATCATACTTCTTGTTGTCGACAAATCAAGAAGACTTAATTTTGGCCAAAAAAAACATTCTGATCTTTCTCTCAAACAACTTTTTTCTATTGGTTTTTTTCAATCCATCTCAGTCATACCAGGAGTTTCTCGTTCGGCTGCCGCTATCGTTGGTGGCCTCGGTACCGGAATGTCTCGTGCACAGGCCGTCGAGTTTTCATTTTTTCTGGCCATCCCCACCATGCTTGCCGCCACAGGATACGATCTTCTAAAATCCGGGCTGGTTTTTTCTGGTCAAGAATATTCTCTGCTGCTGATTGGGTGCTTTTTCTCGTTCTTTTCGGCCATCATCGCCGTCAAATTCTTTATTGAATATGTCCAAAAAAACAACTTCACTCCTTTTGCCATTTATCGTATCGTTCTGGCCCTAGTCGTATTGCTCACCATGAAAGCATAAACCCTTTTTCCTCTTGTCAAAAAAAGATAGGGCTTTGCCAGACCCTATCTCCGTCTTCCTTTTTATTTTCTCAAAAGCTTCTTCTTTGTGGCGACGACTTTCCTTTTGGCTTTAGCTACTTCAGTTTTACCTTTCTTTATAGCTACCCCAACTGTCTTTTGCACTTTTTCTCGATTCTCTTTCTTGGACATAAACACAGCCGTGGCTCCAGCAGCGACACCAAGGACCGCAGCTCCCACCGCTGCTAACAAACCTCTATTATTTTTTTTGGCAGGCCTTCTCATTTTTTTATTTATTATTAACAATTTCATTCTACACAATCTTTACCCTACTCGCAAATGTAAGGTCAAAGCCACCATTCCGTTAATAATTTTAATATAATGGAATAACCAATGAATAATAAGATATTCAAATCTCTCCGTAACATTATTCTTATCGCCCTTACCTTTGGTCTCCCAATCGCCTTGCTAATTTATTTTCGGAGAGACTTTAAGACCTTAGAACAGATGATCCCCACCACTGGAATTACAGGGCCACTTTTCTCCGTTTTATTAATGGGAGTTTTGTCAGCTACGCCAATACCGACAGATCCAATTGTCATCCTAAACGGAGCCGTCTTCGGTCCCTTTGTCGGAGTGTTGGTTTCCTGGATGGGAAACAATCTCGCTGCCGCCATCGAATATTTCATCGGCAAAGGTATTGGCCACATCGCTGATTTTGACAAACAAAAGAAAACCATGCCCTTTGGTCTCAATAAATTTCCGGCCGACTCCATTGCCTTCCTCTTCTTGGGTCGCTTTGTCCCCCAAGTAGGTGGAAAGGTTGTCTCTATTACCGCAGGTGTCTACCACGTTCCCTACTGGCGTTACCTCTGGACCGCTATCCTAAGTAACCTCTTTGGTTCTGTCATTCTCGCTCTGGGAGGATACTCCATCCTCCATAATTTTCTCAAGTAACTATAAGTACTTCGTAAACCACAAAGTTGTCAAATCAGACAACTTCTCCATAGCACCATCCTCTTCAAATAGATGCGTCGCCCCAGCCACGATTTCCAACTTTTTTATACACCCGAGTTTTTGATATGCCAGTCGGTTATAACTTATCATCCCCTTGTCTTCTCCGCCAACAATCAAAAGGGTTGGAGACTCGATTAGATCCAAAACATCCATCGCCAAATCTGGTCGTCCGCCATGGGTGACTACTGCCTTAATTTTAGTTCCCCAAAATGCCGCTGCGGAAAGAGCCGCGGCAGATCCAGTACTAGCTCCAAAATAACCCAAAGAGCACTCCTTCAGGTTTTCGTTTTCCAAACACCATTTAGTTACTGCAATCAATCTTTCTGTCAGCATTTCTATATTAAACCTATTTTCTTTTCTCCCACTCTCCTTTTCAGTTAACAGATCAAAATGCAAAGTGCCCATTCCCAATCTCTGCAACTCTTTCGTGACAAGCGAGTTCTTTTCTGACTTTCTTCCACTCCCACTGTCATGCACAAAAATCACCAAACCAATATTTTGTCTAGGCATTTCCAGCACTCCCTCAAGGTCAGTGTTTTGAATCGATATTTCAATTTCCATCTACTTAAAATATAACAAATATTACATCTGATACTCAATACCTAGATTATTTTCCATAAAAATAGCCCCGACTTTTACATCGGGGCAAGATAGGACTAAAGAGAACTACGGTTGTCCAAAACCACCAAGCTGAGTCTGTGAGTAGGCAGCCGCACCCTGTGATCCGCGCGCGGCAGTCTGAGAGAAAGTTCCCCAGCACAGACGAATATCGTGTTCGGTTGCGGCCGGAGTAAGAATCCACTTATCCTGGATACCCATCCGCTTGAAGATGTCACGGAAGTCGGTACCCACGTTATCCTGGATGCCCATGCCGGACACAATGTGTGTTTCGCTCTGAAGCACATCGCGCATGATGTCGACGATTTCTTCAGGACGGCGGATGCGGTGACTGTGTTCATCGTGACCATCGGTTACGATCATCGTCGCGGAGCGGACGGGCACACCACGGTCCGAAAATTCCTGAGTCTTGGCCAGCACATCACCCAAAGCGACCACGGTCATATCGTAAAGCGGAGTCCCGCCATTCGCCCGATAATTATTGCTGTCCAAAAGCGGAACTTGTTCAATAGGGGTGAAAGGAATCACCACTTGTCCGTTCAGGTAACGCACGCACATCAAAATCGATTTGCGAGCATCGCTCTTGATCAGAGCACTCCGTACCAGGTTTACACCATCGCGGATGAGCTGTTCATTTCCGGCACCGGCAATCGAGCCGGAGTCGTCCACGAGCAGGGTACAGACGAAAACCTCAGACGAATGCACGTCCACTGCCGGTACACCCATGGCCGCATTGATCTGCGCGGCAATATCGGGGATAGACAGAATTGATTGAGCCGCTGAAGACAGGTTGCCCTCAGCGTTAGCGTTCGAAAACAGTGTCTGAATGTTTGCCACACCACTCTTAGAATTAGCCATTTTGTTTTCTCCTTGTTCGAAATTTAAATTTTAGACTTACAGCTTGATCCCGGGCCAAGATTCGATCGGATCAGTCGACTTCACAATGTTCATGCCGGCCTTTGCAAAGCGAGCAAAAGCAGCGTTGGCATTGTCGGTGTGATCAACCACGCCGGGTACAACCACCGGGCTTGTGCAATCTTCGACCAAGTAGACCTTCTTTGCTAAAGACGGATCCACAGCCACAATTTCAGTCAGAAAATCGTCAACAGACCAGGAATAGCAATGACTCTTGGCCTGACCAACAATCGCCAGGTAATCGTAAGCCATCAAAGACTTAACGAATCCCGTACTTTTCTGCGCAATCGCCTGCTTCATGGCAAACAAGACTTCTGGGCGTAAAGCCGAGTAATTCTCGGACAAGACGTTACCACCCTTAATCTCAGTATGTGCATCCACTTCGCGAGCGAAGCTGTGGAACATCGCGGCCTCATGGAATGAGGCAACCAGCGCGTGACCAATACCACCAAGCATAGCGTGGTACGGCCAAATGGTGAGTTTGTAACGACCTGCAGCTTCGAGCTGTGAATTGTAATCCAACAGATGTCCCTGCAACCAGGCATAATTTGCACCAGGCACACGGGAAACAACTGCCGGATTTACCATCCACTTACCGGACTTGATATCAGCCGTGCTGACTTCAGAGTAGGGCGCAGGATGATTCCCCTTAGCATCAACCAACCACATCGCGTGGAAGATCTGTTGAGTAGTGTGGGTATCCATTGTAATTTCAAATCCTGTGATGGAACCCAAATTGCGATAGATAAACTCCACAAATCGGCGTGAATCATCCACAGCCCCGGTGCCCGAGCGTCCACCAACGAACAATTCAAAGCCGGGAATACAGAAGGTGTTCTGGTTATCGATCGCCATTACACCAAAGCGCACCTTGTCTTTCGACGCAGGTTTGATTCCGTACCATTTAGCCCATTTCGGAGCTTCGGCGGCCAACATTTCATAGTTCGGTTCCCAAACTTGGTTAACTTTCTTCGGATCATAATGAGCAGGCATAGGCAAATTGGACATTTTATTCTCCTTTTAATTCGTTATCGGATCGAGAGTTTCACGATTTCGTGCTTACGAATTACAAAAACACCACCCGAACTTGAAAGCAAGAAGGAATTCTCGTCTAGATATGGCTCTGTATCGGGAAACTCCTTAGTTTGGACAATTCTGCCGGATACAATCTCGGCCCGAACCATCCCCTGGTCTGTTGCACTCAACACGAAATTACTGACCGGCAACTTACCCCGGATCTTCCCCAACCATGAACCATCTCCCATTTCGGCCTCCGCACTTGCTTCAATTCCCCCATCGCTATTGATCACCTGCACCCGGTTCATGATTTTAGACCCAATCTTTTCCGTGGTCATAAACCATGCCTTAGAGCCGGTAAATACACAAGTAGAATCAATTAGCTGACCCTTCACAGGAGAAATCTTCACCGTATCATTTATCCCGGATCTATCGGCATCAAACACAAAAGCTCGGGTAAGGCTTCCGGCCCGGTAAAAACCGAAACCGAAATTCTCCCCAACCCAGAAGAGCGTTTGACCCTCAAGTACCGAGCCCACAATCTCCGGCCCAATAGCTTCATTTCGATATAAGATTCCCCCGCTGGACCAGTACCAATGTTTTGAGTTGGCATCGATCAATGGCAGGTTTCCATAGCTATCGACCGGGACATTTTCGATCACCTTTCCGGCTTCAAGTACTACCATCCGACCATTTTTGGCCAGAACGGTTTTCTTTCCCTGCAACCGGTAGCGCATGTTAGAATCCAAGTCTCCTTCGAGTGCTACACTCCCATCTTCCCGGATAAACTTCCCGTTTTCGTGATAGATGTACTTAAGCTCTCCATTCTGAACCGAAGCGAAGATAACCAAACCTCGAGTCTGGAAAGCAAAATCAGCGCGAACACTCCCTCGAATCTGGGTAACTTTATGGGTTACGATGGATGCTGTGGAACAGTTCGGACATGCCGACTTGGCATGTTCCAAACCGCATTTGGGACACTTTCCGAAACGAATCTCCAAGAATTTAGCCGGAAACTCTCCCCGAAACCCTTTTTCGTAGGTTCGGAAGAAAAAATCCAGCAAATCATCAGGCAACACCTTCAAGGGAGTTGCGGGTTTGGGGTAAGTGACTTCAGCATTAAAAACGCTTATTCCGCGAAGGGGACGCACATCTTGCTTTACTTTCTTCGCATGGTCCTTTGGATTGTAAATTCCTCCCCAAGGACGCACAAAAAGCAAGGTCTCAAATAAAATCGTCGTAAAGGCGTACCAGTCCGACAACTTATCGTGAGGCTTCAAAAGAATCGGCGAGGTCATCTTCGGATCACATAGTCGGGGATCAACATAGTTTGCCGTAAACAGCCGGCTTAAGTACTTGCCGTACTGCATACTGTCGGCATCTACGATTCGAACGAATGATCCCTGTTTGAGTGCATTTAACGAGTTGAAGTCGGCTATCACCACGTCTGCGTCATGAATTTGTTTCACGGTCGGATGTAGATCGGCAAACGCCTCCAGCATCATGTTGCAATCAATTCCACCCATTTCTCGAAAATCACGATCTGTGAATGAAAACAGTGGCTCAACGCCTCTTAAGAACTCCATTGTATATCCAAAAATCTTACGGCCGTTGACATCCGTCAGCAAACCTGTAGGCACCACTACTCTTGGAGGTAGTTTTGCGAAAGGGAAGTCCTTCAGTTTTGTCTGATGGACAGCAATTCTTTCTGCAGCATATTTTTGCTGAATCGGGTCCAACTCAAAGTCTGGATCATCCGGTTCTTTAAAAATTTTTGCCACTTCACCACCACCAATGTCGTAGATGTATGCTTCTCCTCCTTTACCAACAAGTTTGCTTGGCTCCAAGGAGATCCGCACACCATTTCTGTAAGCAACTCTGTGCATGATTTCCTCCAGTCTAATATCTTCTTCCCACTACCAGCGCAAGATCGTCGGTGATAATGGCAGGGTGTACTTCTGCTCGTTTTTCATCCCATTTGATGATTTTTTTCTCGGTTGCCAACTGGTTCAACCGCCATCCGAGTGAAAACGTGTTATCGAAATAATCCTTCTCGTTCCAGAACTGCTCAGGACCACCAACTTCTGTGTTGGTTCCCGGTACACGTTTCTTGGAGTCCGAAAGAATTCCCCCCAACCCGTCCGTTGAAATCATTACTGATTCCACCGATCTTGTCGGCACTACTTTCTTCACACTCAACTTCAGTTCTTCCGGAGACATTTTTCTTAAAGATGTTTCTACTAGGTTAAAAGCCAGGTATGGCGGCATATTGTCCACCGGGTTTGGCCTCACCTCGTACATCTCTCCGTTGAGGAAGTAATAACCGTCCCCGAGAGACACAAACAATGTGATATCGGGTGTTACTACCATCCCCACCAGGGTAAAAAGAAAATGACTAATCACGACTTGTTTGTAGTTTCCGCCCATTCCTCGGGCTGCATCGTCCATTTTTTCCAAGGAGTGTCTTTGAACATCTCCCCAGAAGCCTGTACTTTGCAAGGTGCTGTTCCAGCGCCATTTCGATGTAGTTTCCAGTTTAGCCGCGACGTAATTAACAGCAGTTGTAACTCCTTGTCTTGATCCCATCTCCGAATATGGTGAATAAATTGCATCACCGCATCCATCAGCCACAAAAGCCACTAAAAATTCCGGCTTTTGAAGCATTTTGAGTGCATCTTGGCAGTTCTTCTTAGTCGCTACATGATCCGCTCCAATAACAATTCCAGAGCTAAACATAAATTGACTCACGTCTTCCTCCTTCATTTCTTAAACTAACATAGTTCACTTGTCAACGTACATCGTTGATTATAGTACCTAAACGTATCAAACCATGTCTTTATCAACTTCTACTTATTGTATATCATACACCAACTCCTTGTCAATACTCAATTTAGGCTCATTTTCATAGGTTTTGTCCAAATTCTTTCGTGAATATAATATAGGACAGTAGCCTAAGTAAATCGGTATCTTTCTTTCAATTTGACATTCATTCTAAACAGCCATACCATTACAGTATGAACAAATCAAGTTTCTTGGTAAAAGCTATCTCTGGCTTCTTCCTTTTTCTGATACTCGTTTCACCAGCACTGGCAACGAAACCAGACAATATCGGTGTTGGTGCCGGTAACTCAAAAAAACCAACAACCATCGTTACCACCGCCAGAATGAAGTCTTGCCAGGCCAAAGAATCGGCCGTCAAAATACGTATGACCCAATTAACGAAACTCGTTACTACCATGGAAACGGTTTTCGATAAAATCTCCAACCGTGTCATAAAATACTACACCGAAAAGGTTGTTCCTTCCGGAAAATCACTATCCGATTACACTACCTTAATCAACAATATCTCCACTCAAAAATCATCTGTTCAAACCGCACTCGACAAAGCCAAGGCGGATATCTCCGCTTTCAATTGTGACTCCGAAAATCCAGGAACTCTCTTGCTCCAGTTTAATACCAATATGAAATTGGTCAAGGGTGCTCTCAAAACATACAGAACGGCCATCAACAAGCTCATTGTCGCTATCAGGACTATCCCCACCCCATCCCCAACCACCACTTCCACTAATAATATCAACACTAATTAAATGTCCAAAAGTAAACCATCTATGACCTACGCAACCAAAATAATCATTCTCGCCATTCTCGCCATCATTGTTGGATATCTGGTGTCCTCCGGGAAAACGAGACCAACCTCCTTCACTCAAATCAACGCACCAACCGAGAACATACAAGATGAAGGTGGGCTGAACCAAGCTCAGGATGAACTGGATACTATTAACGTTGATAGTCTAGACAGAGGACTAAATCAACTGTACTCAGAAGCCAACACTTTCTAGTTTAGAGAATATATCCAAATCTTACTATTCTCTGACTTGCATAAACTTTCTGGAACCGACCACAAACCAGTAGGCTGAACTTCCGGTACTATCAGGTCTGGTTGTATACGTTACCAGTAAGTCCCCTCCCGCCCACCCCGACACATGATCAATCACATCCATATTTTTGGACTGCTTCCAGTACTCCCCCACTTCCAAAAACTTCTTCCCATCGTCAAATAAACCTCCATCTGCTTTAAAGACATAGTAGTCTTTCCCATTCAGATCGTTCTTTTGTATAAAAAGATATTTATTATCCGATGACCAACTATTAAACGGTATTACAAACGTTTGACCCGGATCTGCAACGGTATCAAAAAGTAATAAGCTACTATTTTTCTGACTGTCAAATATTTTGAAGGAATATCTGGCCCTCTCTCCCGTTATGACTCTCTCTCCTACAAGTTTCAAACTTCCGTCGCTATTTGTCGCTTCATCTAATCGTGTGGGAGAAACTTCCGTAGCTTCGACTACCACCGAAGGATTGGGTTTCTGATTTATTTTGGCAGAATATAAATAGAATGCCGTTAACGTTACGACTAAAGCTAACCCTACCACCTTCTTTGATACCATGTCTAAAGTTTAGCATAACATACATAATTCCTTGTAATTTCTGTTACATTTTAAGTACATGACCATCGGAGTAGTGATTGCTATCGAAGCAACAGAGAGCTTTTTGCCAATATAAGGCTCGTCCAGAAAGAATTTCCCTAGTGATCAAGTTACCAGCTCATGTCGCCACAATTTAATATCATTGTTTTTGTTTAATAAGTTTGTATATAACGCTCAATTTTGGTATCGTTATAGATATGAAGAAACCTCCAATATTATTAATAGCACTGGCTGTCGTAATAATCGGTGCAATCGTTTTTTACTTCACATATTCAAAAAAAACTAATACAAGTTTAAATATCGGATCAAGTGAGTGTGGTCAATTCTCCAACAAAGATGGATATACTGGCTGTATGAGTATCGTCAGTGGTAAGGAAAAGAAATGTAAGTTTAAGATCGATAACAAAGTAAATGAAACTACTCAGCAAATGGAATTCACCTATACCTGCTCACCCAAGTAGTCAAAGCCACAAAAAAATTGAGCCTGACAGTACAACGATTATGAAAGTATCGGTTATGGTTCACCTCAACTCAAATAGGCCAATAATCGAGGAGAACCTACTTCAAATGTCAAATTATAGGACAATGCTCCCCGCCCTGGACGAAGTCAGGACTGCTGTTTGTAATTTCTAACTTACCATCTAGGTTCTTGGTTATGAGATCTTAGAACCAATTTGTGCGCAAATGACAATATTGGGAAATTTATTTTACTGTTAGGTAGTTGTATTAATTGTTCAATGTAAATACTATGGAAACTTGACTACCTGAAAGAGCAAATCTTGATCTTGATTTTTTGATCTTCCCCAAAGGATTATTTTCTCCTTTTGAACTATTTTTATGGATTTTCCAATTGGTTGATAAAAGAAAAAGGATAACGCCACCTTTGGATCGGAAAATGTGAGCTTGATTGGATGTGAGACAAACAGTATTTCGGCGTTATTTGGATATGGGAGATTTTCTTCGATAGATACATCCATGTCCGGACTATGGAGTATTAAGTCGAGAACAATGTGGGTCTGTTTTAGACAAGCTCTATCTAGAATAATATTTATGTTACCTTGGCGATCTAATTTATTTGGAAGATGAGGGTTATTTGAAATTTCAAAGTAATTACCTTCAAAATTTGATGGTGGAGGTGTTGTTGGGTAATACGATAGAGAGTTTACGGGCATAACAGCGGACAAAATAATATGTGGTGAGGTTGATAGATCTTCCAGTTTTATTGCTTCACTGTCCTTAAGAAAGACCTCTTTTTTGAGGTTTATATCCGAAAAACCATTGGCGTGAAGTTTTCCGGAACTGTGCCACGACAAATATGGATTTAAAGTGCTTGTACCATTTGTTGATATGGGTAACTTAATGTCAACAAACCCATCCTTTGGTAAGGATAGTTTGTGTGATGGTTTTTCTGCAATATAGAGTCCTTCGAACGGAGGTTTAACATAAACCGAAATGCTATGATTTTTTTCAACTTTTGTTTGCACATCAAGAACCCTAAACCAGTTTTTTTGATCTCGAAGTAGAATTCTGTGTGGCCAAACATGATTGGTTTTGTAGAACTGATCTGATACCCTATGGATGTTTGACATATTTTTGATTATCCGCCAAAGACCAGCCTCTGTGCTGATCTAGATGGTATTCTTTTTTGACTTCAAACAGTCTTAACCTCTCAAATTCAAAGGTGTTCTTGTTGGATGAGCTTCCTCAATATCTATTTCAATCAGGTCATCGACACCACGGAAGGAGTTTTCTTTCAATACAGTAATCTTAGGCGTCGGCTTGAGTTTTTTGTTGTAAAACTCCCCAGCAAGATACCTTAGATGTAAAGCCAAAACGGAATCAGCTCTGATCTGTTCCCCCATCGGAACATATTTCATGGGCTGAAGCGTTCCGGAGTTATCTGGATACATTAAGCTCTGAGTCTTTGTTTGGAAGTGCATATCTCCTGTTACAAGCAGAATCTTTTGGTTTTCTGGCGAGGCTGAGAGGATCTTGTTAATATTCCTAGCCATAATAGAGTCTCTCCAATCAAGAGAGTTTATTGACTGTTCGTCTTGTTCTTTATCGTTTAGGTCGAATCCGAAGACTGGAATACCTGTGCTGGTTAGATTTTTTAGAAGGTTGTAATGGTAAAGGGAAAATCTACCGTCTTGGATAAGGAAATTAGCGGGAGATGTTGTTTCTAGGTCTTCAAATGGCTTATCTAGGCTGTCTATTAGTTCCTGGGCATATTCAAATCCAATGATGATTGGATATTGTTGCTTTAGGCAATCAGATACTATTTGTACTATCTCTACATTCTCTATAACACCATGCATTTCACCAATGGCGATGACTTTGTGCTTTTTAGCCAATACCAATATCTGCTCTTGTGTTGGGAGTGAAATAATCATTAATGCCTATTTTACTTGAGATTTGGTTCGTCTGATATATAATTCAGCCATCACGCGAGTGATGAACCCTAAAAGAAAGGAGAATTCCATGTTAAACGCTAACCAAGCTGTCTCAAATCTACCTTTTGCCATGCAGTTTGCCTCAGTTCCCGCCCCCACCGCCGTAATGGAAATGAGCGCCGGAACGATCTCTACTGTCTACTGTACCGATTGTGGTCCAAACAGCTCACCAGACGATGGAGCCGACACCAGCTCAGACGACTAACTCGATTCACGCACTACCCCAGCCTATATGGCTGGGTTTTTCTTAATTGGTTGGTATAATATGGGATAACCAAAACCGAACTTTAACAAGGAGGAGCTATGACAATACTCATTGTCACCAATTCGAACGACCCTACCGCAGAATTTGCGATAGATAACTTTAGGAAAAAGAATATTCCGTTTGTAAGGCTAAACACCGATAGATTTCTGACCGAAGTTCAACATGATTTTTCGATTCAATCAGGAAGTACACCTTATTCGATGGGAATAACCATTGGCGGGGCGAGGCTTGATATTGATACTGTAAAAAGTGAGTTTAAGTAACGTTCTTGGTTGCTGTAGACGACGTTTTTTGTGTTTTCCAGTAGTCCCATACTTTCTTTAAGTCGGCTATCGTTTTTGTTCTGGTAAAGATGAGATACCAGAAGAGAAACGA
>Ga0209211_10000671_pt1 | contig 68428 bp, 63 predicted proteins | sample RifGroA2_FD_183992 | JGI IMG/M metagenome (GOLD analysis project Ga0209211, IMG submission 183992) | Groundwater microbial communities from Rifle, Colorado, USA - Groundwater A2 (SPAdes) (version 2) | ecosystem: Environmental > Aquatic > Deep subsurface > Groundwater | place: Rifle, Colorado... | reverse complement strand
CGAAAGTATGTAAAGTGGCAACAGGAGCGAGAACCAAAAGGCTAGTCTACGACTACAGGTAACATTAACAATTCATGCCTTCTAGGCTGGTGTTCATGCCACCGCCTTTGGCGGTGGTCGTTGACTTTTTAAAATGATCCATCATTTGCGAGTTTTGGAAGAAAGAGTCCTCTTGGAAGCGGACAAGCGTTTGCCAAGGCTCGCTCCTTACCTTAGGCGGTACGCTCGCGTTGGGCGCTTTATCATGTCAGGAGGCACAGCCGCCGCCGTTGATTTGGGACTTCTCTACTTTTTTACGGATAGATTTGGCTTGCATTATCTTCTTTCCGCGGCGCTTGCTTTCATCGTGGCTTTTTCCGTGAGCTTTACGCTTCAGAAATTTTGGACCTTTCAAGACGCTTCCACAGACCGGGTGCACATTCAGGCGTCTCTTTCATTTTTTATCGCCCTCATTAATCTTGGCCTGAATACCGCGCTTATGTATGTCTTTGTCGATAAACTCGAAATATGGTACATGGCTTCCCAGATAATCATCGGCGCCGTTCTTGCCTTTGAGAGCTTTTTTGTGTTTCGGTTTATCGTCTTTCGTAAACCCCCACACCTTGCGTAAAATGTCCTGTGTCCTGCGGCAGAGCTCATGTCTTCCTTGCCGAAACGGAGTTTAATGCGTTTCGGTCAAGGGGCAGGGGTTAAACCGCGCCTATTCATAATCTATGCGCTTACTCATCATTACGCAAAAAGTTGATTCGTCCGACCATAACCTTGGCTTTTTCGTGCGTTGGATAGAGGAGTTTGCGAAACACTGCGCATCCGTTACGGTTATTTGTCTTGAAAATGGGAACTACCACCTACTCAATAATATTCGAGTCCTTTCTCTTGGAAAAGAAGGATTAAAGATTAACGATAAAGGATTAAGGATTTTGCTAAAATTACAGTACGCTCTGCGTTTCTTACGATACATTGTATTTGAGCGCAAAAATTACGATGGAGTATTTGTCCACATGAATCCGGAATATGTGCTCCTTGGGGGGCTTTTGTGGCGGCTTCTTCGAAAACAAGTTGGGTTTTGGTACACGCACAAGTCCAAGCGTCTTCTTCAAAGCGCGCTAATCTTCATTGACCATGTCTTCACACCTTCTTTGGGGAGCTTTCCCATAAGGACGAAGAAGGAGAGGATTGTTGGACACGGCATAGACACGAAACTTTTCTTGCCGCGAGCATCGGGCCGCACTCCTGGGAGCCCGCCAATTATCCTTTCTGATACCAGACTTACGCCATCAAAACATGTGGAACGGACGATTGAAATTTCAAGAGAGCTCCAAAAGCTAGGTGTTCGACATTTTTTTAATATCATTGGCGCTCCGATTACCGAAGAGGATATGGCGTATGAAAAGCGACTCCGAGAGGAAATCAGCAAAGAAAACCTTCCAGTTGCATTTATCGGCGGTGTTCCATTCGCGCTAGTTCCGGACTATTATGGAAAGGCCAACCTATTCATCAATCATTCTAATGTCGGCGCGCTCAACAAAACTGTGCTTCAAGCGATGAGTATGAACATTCCCGTTCTGACTTCAAACGAATCGTACCGCGGGATACTTCCCGACGATGCAATCGTGCAGGAGACACCGAATGCGTTCGCGAAAAAGATACAGGCGTTTCTCACGAACCCTATACTAGTTTCCTATCGGGAACAAATTCTTCAAGAACATAGCTTGCAGGCGCTTATTCCCAAAATACTTCACTCATATGAACACAGGTAACACCCATTCATTCAATCCTCCGCTCATTCTTGTGCTTCGCGAAGCGGTACGCGGGAAATCTGTCGGCCGGACTATGACCAATCTTTTTTGGCGTACGCACGTCAAGCTTGAGGGAACAATCCTTGATATCGGCGGAGGAGAGGGAGGAGGAAGTCACTATAGATTTCTGCCCATAAGCAAGACAGCAAATATCTTAACCGCGGACATTGTGGCGCGGCCTCAAACTGATTTCGTTCTCGACATTACAAAAGAGAAAGTTCCACTTCCCGATGGGTCAGTAGATTACATTCTTCTTTTTAATGTTCTTGAACATCTTTCCCGTCATGACGCACCTCTTTCGGAAATAAGACGACTGCTACGGCCAGGAGGAACTCTTATAGGTTCTATTCCGTTCCTACTAAATGTCCATCCCGACCCGCACGATTATGTCCGTTTTACAAGCGATGCTCTCGAATCTCTTTTCAAGAAAAATGGTTTTTCCATACGAAACATCGAGCCGATAGGAAGAGGTCCATTTCTCGCCGCGTATGAGCAACTTGATATGCTTATATGGAGTCCGCTTCACTTTCTTTTTCTGCCGATTGTCTGGTGTCTTGATGGCTTACTTTCAATCTTGCGGCCAAAGCGAGACCTTTGTGCGCAGTTCCCTTTGTTTTACAACTTTATTGTTGAGAAGAGCTAAACTTACCTCACACGTTTTTTGCATGGACAACAAAAAAGGACCGCCGAAGGCAGTCCTTCCAATTTAGCATTTGCTCAACGGCCGTCGGCAAATGTTAAACGTACGACGAAGATTACCTGAAATATTCCTCCACCTTCTTCCGAAGTGCGAGCAGGTCTTCTGCTCCGTAGGGAATGGGGAGTCGTGGCCGAACTTCCGGCACAACGCATCCGCTCCAACCACTCTTTTGCACGGTATATGCAAAGTCCCTTAACGGGGCGGTTCCGGTTCCAGGCCAGAAATTCCGCTCTCTTGAAAAGTCGTTCCAGTGGATTTCGCGCACCTGCGTGGAGAACTCCGTCCAGAACTTTTTCCATTCGTCAAGAATGGTAGCGGCTATTAACGTACTCCGCTCAATGCCGGATTCACCTCGGAGGTACTCGATGTAGTGCATCGTGTCAAATACAATGTCATGTCTTCCCCTGCGAATCCGCTCTAGAAAATCTGGAAAAGAAAGGCGCGGGGTCGGGTCATCGAACATTCGTTGTTCCGCGATAGATTGAAACCACACTCCGCTCCGTCCGGCCAGTTCCGGGATTCGATCTGCGTAGGCGACCAGTGGTATCGCGTTTTTTGGTGCCCATTCGTCAAAGTTGTATCCTTGGCGAGGAAGGCGACCAAGTGCTGTGAGTGCCTGATTCACTCTTTTTTCTTTCGCCTGCGAACTCTCCGTTGTCCAGACCTGATGGAAGTGGAGTTCGAGTCCCAATATCGCCGCGCGCCCAATAGCTCGTGATACCTTTTCGGTGTTCCATTTTCCGAGGAGGAAAACTTCGACAAAGTCGAATCCCGCCCGGCTCGCTTTGCGAAAAACGGTCTGAAGGGGAAGGGGGAAAAGCGACAGGCTCGCAATCCCGAATCTCATTTTCATAAGGTGCTATCCTTTCTGTCGTTTATTGTTGTTAGGAAGTCAAGAACCACGCTAGCACACATCTCTAGGTGTGTCAACAAGTTAAGAGCCGCTGTTTATCAGTTACAATAAGACCCATGTGCAGTATCAACGGCTTCTCGTGGCGTGACAAGGCACTCATACAAAAGATGAATGCCGTGACGGCGCATCGCGGTCCCGATGGCACCGATTTCTTTGTCGCGCCAAACGTTTCGCTCGGCCATAATCGGCTGGCGATTATTGACCTCTCGCCTTCCGGAGCCCAACCGATGAAAAGTCGCGATGGGCGATATGTGATTGTATTTAACGGCGAGATATACAATTACCGGGAACTTCGCAACGAACTTTCGGCGTATCCTTTTCAGAGTACGAGCGACACCGAGGTGATTCTCGCGGCATATGAGGCATGGGGAAAAAAGGCATTTGCACGTTTGAATGGCATGTTCGCGCTCGCGCTTTTTGATGCCAAAGAGCGGAAACTCATTCTTGCTCGCGACCGAGTAGGTATCAAACCGCTCTATTATCATGCTGATGGCGCGCGACTCATTTTTTCTTCGGAAATCAAAGCGCTCCTCGAACACCAGAGCCTCTCTCGGCATATCAATCCTCTCGCCTTCGACATCTATATGCGCCTTGGCTATGTTCCGGCGCCTCTAACCATGTTTAAGGGAGTTCAAAAACTCTTGCCGGGAAACATGCTCACACATACAAACGGGACAAGCACTCTGACCTCCTTTGTGGAGGCAAAAGAGACGGCACTTTTGCAAGCTCCGCGAGCGGAGCTTGCAAAGCAGCTGTACCAAAAGGTGCATGAACGTGTTCAGTCTCAACTCGTCTCTGACCGGCCGATCGGGCTCTACCTTTCCGGAGGTATTGATTCGAGCGTCGTTCTTGAATCAATGGCGGCGGCACAGGGACGGGTGGAAACCTTCTCGGTCGGCTTTGAGCTTCGGGTGGGAGAACAGGCGGAGAAGTTCAACGCGGACTTTATGCTTGCGCGGCGTACCGCAAAACATTTTGGCGCGAAGCACCATGAGGTACTTGTGCGCCCAGATGAAATCATCCCACTTTTTGAGGAGGCTATCTATCATCTTGATGAGCCGGTTTCAAACGCGACGATTATCCCAATGCACAAGCTCTCACGATTCGCAAAAACGCACGTCGCAGTGGTACTTGGCGGGGATGGAGGAGATGAGCTGTTCGGAGGGTACGAGCGCTATCGGCTTTCTCTGCTTTCTTCATATTATCGGCGCGTTCCTCATCTACTTCGTGCAGGGTTGAACAAAGTGTTTCCGAGGGTGCAAAAGCTTGATACGGAAGAGGGAATCGCGCGGTACGCGCAGTTCCACTTCTTAAAGGAGAGAATTATTCGGCCGCTTCTTTCAGATGAGGCGTATCACGAACATTCTGCCGAGGATTTCTTCCAAGAACGATTCTTTAAGGAAGTTCGTCTTCCGTTTGAAACGCAATTCATGAAAGTAGATCGCCAAAGCTGGCTTCCCGATGAATCATTACTGCGTAGTGACAAGCTTTCGATGTCGGGAGGTCTTGAGGCGCGAGTTCCGCTTCTCGACCTCTCCCTCATCGAATTTGCCGACACCGTCCCGCTTCGGCATAAAGTCTCACTTCAAGGGACGAAGCTCGTCCTTAAGGAGGCGTTTCGAAGCGTACTTCCCAAAGAACTTTTGAACCAACCAAAACGAGGCTGGTTCTCACCTGGGGCAAAGTGGCTCCGCTATCCGGATTTTGCGGCATATGCGCGCGAAGTTCTTTCTCCCGATTACGCGGAGGCAACCCGAACTCTTTTCAATTGGGCTACGGTTCAAGCACGACTCGAATCCCATCTTCGTGGCAACTACCACTTCACCGAGCTCTGGATGATACTAACACTCCAGGTCTGGGCGAGGCGGTATAAAATATCTTTGTAATTACTGATAATCACATAACTCGTTAACGGTTTTCATGGCCTTGTTAAGGCATTATTCGCGTTAAGTAGATTTGTGAAGATCAGTAGGTAATGATGCGAAAGATCGGAACCATTACAGCGAGTTGACAATATGTGTATATCCATTGTAATATCACCTTCAGCACTTTGAAACTTTTGCGAATTCGCCACAGCAGAAAGCGGCTTAATGTAGGCCATTTTCTGCTGTGGCGAACCTTCTAGTGGTGAGCCAATACAGCAAGACACAAACCACGAAGCCAATCCGGAGCTATGCAAGGGCATATGCGATGGGGCAGGCAGAAAGAATAGTTTGAAAAACAACATAGACTGGAAGCAGTTCGGACAGTTTCTTAAAATGGTGGTAGATTTGTTCAAAATCATCACCACAACCTTCAAAGAGCAGAAAACCGGTCCGGAGATTCTTGAATGGATTACCGGCGCGGGCCAGAAGGCTTTTGCGGAGAAGTTTTTAGTACCGCTTGGCGAGGCGTACCAAGCTCACCTTCAGAGGGAGCAGAAACGGGAGAAGCCGGAGCCGCTTCGCATGAAGGCCAACCTCAATGCCGACCCCTCGCTTCCATTTGACGGAGCGAAGTTTGAAGGCAACAAAGGTGAGAAACATCTTCGCCAAGGCGAGGTGGAACTGGAGTATCGTTCGGATGAAGACGAACTGTATGTGAACAGACGAAATCTCGTTCCGTTCTTATCAGACAAACAGCTCGATGGAAAGACCGTGAAAGGATTCAAACTTCATCCCGAAGCCGAAGCGAACAGTCCCACGAACGCAACGCTGGCTGATGTTCTGTATGCGCATCAGGAATTCATTCCGAAGAAATATCGAGACAGAGTATGGTTTTTCTGGGCGACGATTTTCAGCGGCGCGGACGGCAACCTCTTTGTCCGGTCTCTCTACTGGGGTGGCGAGCGGTGGAGTCGGGGCTACGTTTGGCTCGGCGACGACTGGTATGAGCGCGACCCGTCGGCTTCGCTCGCAAAGCAGAACTTAGACCTTGAGGTTAAGTCCTTTTGAACTTGAGACCTTAGTACTTCCCCGATTTTGTCAGTGATGACAAGGTTGGGGATTTTTGTTATCCTACAGATGATAGTAGGTGAGCATCAGTACGGGTTTACGGATTCGTACCACCGAATTCAGTATCCATACATTGAGAGCGTTTAGAATCAGGGTTCTAAGCGGAGGATGTATGCAGACACTTCACAAAAAGATGAAGCTACTTGGTATGAAGCACTAAGGCATTAAACCCGGTAAGTGAATCAAAAAATTCGTCTGCTGAATGAGATGCCGAAGACTTTCCAGCCTTTCGAGTACTCGGGAGGCGGTGGCACAGATGGTGCTTCATATGTTTCAGCGACGCGGACGGCAACCTCTATGTCCGGTATCTCTACTGGAATGGCAAGCAGTGGAATCGGAACTACAATTGGCTCGACAACGACTGGAATGAGCACAACCCGTCGGCTTCGCTCGCAACTCTCTTCATTTCTCCGCCCCGACTTTTGTCGGGACGGAGTTTTGCTTGATGAGCTGATTATGCCAACCGCCGAGTTGTTGCCCTGCGCCCGCAAGCGGTTCTGACACGGCAACATACTTCTTGGTATCAATTGATTTGAGTTCCCAGCTTACATACAAAAATACTTTTGCTGTATCCAATTTAACGATTGCCTTATGCACAAACGGCCGCTTCTGTTCTTTTGGGAGAAATACTGCTGTGAGAGCGGCCTCAATTGTTTCAACAAGGAGAGTGTCGATCTTTTCTCCGAGAGAGTATTTGGTTTCTTTCGGAAAGAGGCGAAGAGTCTCATGCCAGAGCTTGTAAGCGGCAGTGAGTTTTTCTACCACTGGCAAAATCCGTAGGGGGGGGGTATTCTTTTGTGTATGGGACGGATTCAATTCACGCATACCTATGAGGAAATTATTTCTGTTGAAAATCTACTGGAGGCGTGGAAAGAGTTTAAGCGGGGAAAGGCGAAAAAAGAAGAAGTGCAAAGGTTCCAGCTTCGACTCATGGAGCACATCCTAGCGCTCCATCGAGACTTACGCAATCGAACCTACACACACGGGCCATACAAACATTTCAGAATTACCGACCCGAAACCACGAGACATTCATAAAGCGAATGTGCGCGACCGCTTACTTCACCATGCGCTCTACCGGAAACTCTATCCGTTCTTCGACCGCACTTTTATTGCCGATTCATTCTCCTGCCGATTGAAAAAGGGAACGCATAGTGCGATGAACCGCTTCCGTGCCTTTGCGTACCAAGCGAGCAAGAATCACACGCAGACCTGCTTTGCGCTCAAGTGTGATATACGGAAGTTCTTTGCCAACATTGACCACGAGATTTTGTTCTCGATTCTTTCCATCTACATTCCCGATACTTCTATACTGATGCTCCTTAAAAATATCGTGGAGAGTTTTACAAGCGGAAAAACGGAAGCAGGCCTCCCCCTCGGCAACCTTTCGTCACAGCTTTTGGTGAATATCTACCTAAACGAGTTTGACCAATTCGTGAAGCACCGGCTCAAAGTGAAATACTACATTCGTTACGCTGATGATTTTGTTATTCTTTCCCATGGTAAAAGTCGGTTGGAAAGAATAGTACGATATATCGTACTATTCATGCGCGAGAGATTGAGACTTGAACTTCATCAAGGCAAAGTCTTCATCCACACCATTGCCTCCGGCGTTGATTTTCTCGGTTGGGTGCATTTTCCCAATCATAGGGTGCTTCGGACGAGTACAAAAAAGCGAATGTTCCGGCGTTTACAGGAAGCACCAAGCGAAGAAGTGGCCATCTCCTACCTCGGACTGCTTTCGCATGGAAATGGGGCTCTACTACAAAAAAGGATACGCGAGAGTTATAGTTAGGGCGTATGGTCACGGTTTACATTGAAACAAAAGATGCTCAGGAACTCACTCCCTCGCTCGTGTTCTGGCCGAATTTCAAGTTTGAGATTTCGCCAAAGCGCCTGTTTTTGCGGGAGATTATGGAGCAGTACAAAAAGCCGTTTTTTGAGATTGTCTCGGATGTTTCTCTCGCGGACTTTGTTGCGGCGCCATATGAATATTTTGAGATGCTCCGATATGCTCCGGCGTATCTAAAGCGCGTTTACGCGCTTGCACAGTCAGCAAATAAAAAGGTCTTACTTTTTGATTATTCGGACCACGTCGATAAGAGCATACAAATCCCAGACCACGCGATTTTATTCCGCGTCTCTTGCTACAGACATCACAAAAAGCATAACGAAATCATCATGCCGTATTTCGTGGAGGATATGCGTGCGAGCTATGCCATCGAGCCAAAAGGAAAAAGCGAATCGTGCGTCGTAGGATATTGCGGTCAATCACAATTTCAAAATGCTCGGCGAAAAGCGCGAGCGTCTCTCAAATGGATACTCTTTTGGGTTTTGCTTTGCGCGCGCCGCGACAAGGAGCCGCTCGTGCATAAACTCGGAACTTTTTTGCGCTCGGAGGCGCTTTCCATCCTTCGCAAGGGAGGTGTTGCAACTTCTTTTATAGAAAGGCCATTTTATTCTTTGCATCGTTCTACCATGCCGCTTGACCCGCGTGAAGTGCGCCACGAGTATGTGGAGAATCTGCGCGAGTGCGACCTCGCACTCTCTGTCAGGGGCGGCGCTAATGCCTCACAGCGATTTTACGAAACACTTAGCGCGTCGCGGATTCCGCTTTTTCTCGATACCGACTGCGTCTTGCCGCTTGAAGAGATTATTCAGTATGATGAGGTACTGCTTCGGGTGCTTTCGCGCGAACTATCTACGCTTTCGGAACGCGCTTCTGCGTGGTTTACAATTCAGTCACCTGAATCATTTCTTCTGCGTGAAAAACGCGCGCGGAAACTCTATGATGAATACCTTCGCCTCGACAAGTATTTTGCAATAGTGTTTGACAGCAGAATAAGCCCGTACCGAAATCTTTTACTTACTAAGCTGGAAGAGTGACCATTTAACAGAGAATAGTTATAGTATACGCAATTAACGATAACAACCTTGCAAAATGGCGATACTACCAGAAGAATTCCGTTCTCTTATAAACGCTAGACAATCCATCCGCTTTTTCGACAATGCGCGGACGATTCCCACGGATGTGATTGAAGCGATTATTGACGATGCCCAGCAATCTCCGAATGACTGCAATCACCAGAGTTGGAAATTTGTCGTCGTAACCGACCACGCTCTTAAAGAGAGATTAGTGGACGCAGCCGGCAGCTGCGAACCCGCTAAACGCGCGTCGGTGCTTATTGTGCCACTTATAGAATCAGGGTGGAATCATAACAAGTTCTCAATCATACAGACTCTCGCGGCGGCGACTCACACGCTCATACTTTCCGCGAAGACGCGCGGAATTGAAAGCGTATGGATGGCCGGTATTGGGAATGTGGAGACGATACGAAAACTCTTACATATTCCGCCCGCGTACATAATAGATTGCTTCGTTGGTCTTGGGTATGCAAAAGCAGAGCAGATGCCGTGGCCAAAAGCGCCGCGGCAGCCAGTAAAGAAAATCTGCTCGTTTAATCGTTTTGCGTTTGACCCGGATACCACCTACCCGCTTAAAAAATCAACCAAGTATGATTTTTGGAAAATCAGCAATCAGCGCAATCCGTACGCTCTTTGGCATCCGAGGGATTGGACCATACGGCAAATCGCCTTTTTTCGCGGCAACGCGGTCTGGGCCAATTCTCCTTCGCCGACGCTTCACAAAAGCAGACGCTTGTCGCCGGAGTTTGACAAGGAAATAGAGTTCGCTTCTGCTCATCTTAAGGTCGGCAAGACACTCATCATGCTTCCGTATTCCGGAGCATATTCCGCCGCGCTACTCAAAGAGGTTCCTGATGCGCTCATCACTCACTTTGAGCTTTCAGAGAATCACGAACCGATTATCAGAAAGAGAATGAAAGAAGAAGGAATCACGAATGAAATTCCATTTATTGCGGATGATGAGCTAAGTATCGCGCTTCCCGACAATTCTTTTGACAATGTACTCATTTTTCAAGGACTTGAAATATTGCCGGAGCCTTCGCGGCTTATCAAAGAAACAGAGCGCCTGCTTAAAATGAACGGACGCCTCTTCATAACCTGCCGCAACAAATGGTCGTGGTTTTTTCTCAAATTCTTGTGGGTGACCAAAAAGGAAACGGTGTGGAACTTCGGCCCATACTGGCCGCTTTCGCCGACGAAACTTAGAGGTATGCTACGCGATAAATTTACAGGTAACTTTCTGGGAATCTCACCCCTCCCGAGACACATCGGAAGGCATGTCAAAAAATGGCCGTTTAATTACTTTTCCCGCCTCATCGTCTTCATTGGCGAAAGAACTAAGATATGAGTGACCTAACACAAGTAAAAGCGCTCATTTCAAAAGGCGCGGAGTATCTATACCAAACCCGCGTCTGCGACGAAGACCATCTTCCTCATGGGCGGAGGGCTTATGTGTGGCCTCTTCTTAACTGGCTTTACAAGCATGACGGGAATAAAGAGTGGGTGAAGAAGGCAGAAATAGTTGCCGATGAACTAGATCCTACCGTACGACACAATCCTTCTGGCGAGATGGTAATCTTTCCCGGACTTCATCATCGCCGTAATTATTCAACGAACGCGATAGATTGCGGAACCTTCGTTGATTCGTTTTTTGATTTTAAAGAGCTTCAACGCGGTACTCCACACCCGCTTGATGCAAAAGTAAATGAAGTAGCCACTAATTATATTCTTAAGAAAATAACTGGCCATAAAGACGTGCACGACCAATACCTTTGGGCGGCAACGGGCCTCGCGCGTTTTCTTGCCGAACTTGAAGAAGATGCAAAGACAAGCGAATACAAGAAGGCACTCGAGAACACGCTGGACTTTTGGCTGGGACTTAACGAAGAAGACGGATACTCTCCGTATATGCAAAGCGATAAATTCATGGGCGGTCTCACCCCATACTATTTTTCAAGACGCATCGCGTTTAGCTGGTACATTCTTGAAAAGGCCAAATTGAGAAGGCCGGATATTGAGGAAAAGCTCCTGACGTCGGCGCATTTTTTAGCAAGACTTTTGAGGCCGGACGGAGTTAAAGAAATGCGTCTTGAAGCGAAGCGTTATTATTTTTGGGGCGAGTTTGAAGCTGACAGCCACCCCTTTGACCTGTACGTCTTTTATAAGAGCTATGAGAAGGCAAAAGATGAGTTTTGGCTGGACGCTTCCGCCGCGTCTTTTCGGCAGCTTTTGAAAGCTCAAATACCAAACGGAGCGATACGAAGCCGTACGTCCACTCAAGGCCTTCAAGATTGGCAGTGCGATACCATGCGGACGGGACACTTAGCGTGGCTCGCGCGGCTTCCGGATGAATATCTCTCCGAGATTTCAAATCGGAAAGTTCGACCTATTCGCACTCCGTACCGATTCAACAAAGCTTCTCCGAGTGAACGCGTACTGCTCATCGGGAACGCGGAGCGCTGGGTTCATTTTGTGACAAGGAAAGGGCAGATTGCCGGGTATGCCGGCGAACGCGTCTCCGGCTTGGCGCTACCATCCGGAAGCAACATCAATAACTTGCGCAGTCCGTGCCTTTTCCACTATCGTTCGCGCGGCAATCCGCTCCTCTTCTTTAGGCATAACCGGCCCGCGCTCATCGAAACGTTTAAGTACGCCTTATTTCACTCGTGGGACTGCTTTATGCACAAGAGGCATGTTAAGCTTGCATTCGCATTCCTTAAAGACGGCCTTTTTGGATATCTTTTCATCGGGTTTTTTACGAGAAGCACGGAGTTTCCCACGGAGATTTCAGGCCTTACTGTCGGCGCAAACTTCATCCGTCACGACCTCACGCTCTCCGATATGAGCGGAAATCAAAAAGAGATAATCGGCAGGCGTGAAATACTCTGGGATGAAAAGGCGGTTATAAGCATCAAAGATACCCTTACTGTTTCGACTCCGCTCAATCTCACGCATCAAGACGGAGTCACTCGCGTCCATGGTCCAAAAGTAATCCAGTTGACTTATTTACTTGGCGGTTAATTTATCAAGCATTTTGTACAGTTAGCATTTGCTCACGGCCGTGAGCAAATGCTAAATTGAAGAAAAAGCCGTTTGATCATTTCTGGAAAAAGCAGGTTTTGTAATTCACCGCAACAATATGGAACAACAGCGAATCTTCTACATAGCCAACATACGTTTTCCAACCGAGCGCGCGCACGGTATTCAGGTCGCGAAGATGTGCGAAGCATTTGCTCAAAACGGAGCAAAAGTTACACTTCTCGTTCCAAGCAGAAAGACCATTTCTGATGACCCTTTTTCCTATTACGGAATTGAACGCAACTTTGAAATTGAGAGAGTACCGGTTCCAGATGTCGTGAAATTCGGTATAGTGGGTTTTCTCATCGAATCGTTTTTATTCGCTCGGCGCGCCGCGAAGCGCGCCAAGAAAGAGACGAACGCGATTGTCTATACGCGTGAAGAGTTGCCGCTCCTATTTCTGCCGCGCCAAAGCGCGTTTTACGAAGCACATCAACTACGGAGAAGTTTCTTCCTTCGCCTGCTTTTTAAGCGTGCCAAAGGAATGATTTCAATCTCTCAAGGTCTCAAAGACGCGCTCGTCGAGGCTGGATATCCGAAAAGGAAAATACTCGTTGCGCATGACGGCTACGATGAAAAGAAATTTTCCGTATCGGCAACCAAAGAAGAAGCTCGTAAGAAACTCTCACTTCCCGAAGATAAGAAAATTGCGATGTATATTGGCGGGCTGGAACCATGGAAAGGAGCGGAGACACTGTGCAAGGCGGCAACATATTTGGTAAAAGACGACATTCTCACAGTAATAATCGGTGGAACAGATGAAGAAGTAAAAAGACTTCAGCCGAAATATCCCTGTGTTCGATTTTTAGGCGCTCGTCCGTATCGTGAGCTTCCGGTGAACCAACAGGCCGCGGATATCTTGGTAGTACCAAATTCGGCGATGTCAGAGATTGGTAGCAGATTTACCTCTCCATTAAAACTTTTCGCTCACATGGCGTCTGGGGTCGCTCTCGCCACCGCAAATGTCCCGGCACTCAAAGAAGTTGCTCTGCCAACGCAGGCGTTCATGTTTTTGTCGGACGACCCCCAAAATCTTGCCGATGTCATAAGGAGAGCTTTGTCGTCAGAATGTGTATCGGAACGGCTGTCAAAAGCCGCGGAAGCCAAGAAACGAGCGAGAGATTTTACATGGGACAGACGAGCTAAAAATGTGCTAGCGTATATGAAATCATGTCTAAAACAAAAAGAGTCCTCATAACCGGCTCGAGCGGCTTTACAGGGAGGCACCTTGTCGCGTTCTTATCACAGGACGCGTCTTTGGAACTGCACCTTGCCGACCGCACTTCACCAAAATCGCCGCACTCTCGCTTCCACGCATGTGATGTATCAGAGGCTTTACTTGCGGCACAGCTCGTCGCAAAAACGAAACCCTACGAAATCTATCACCTCGTCGGGAGCTATACGAACGACTATGACACGGATTACGTTTCAAATGTGGTAACCACGGAAAACATTCTTGACGCCGTTCGCGCGTCCGGCATGAAAACAAGAATTCTTCTTGTCGGGAGTTCGGCTGAATACGGATTTCCCATTGACCCAAACAAGGCGATAGCGGAAGGCCATCCATGCAACCCGGTTTCCATCTACGGACTCGTGAAGCTATTTGCGACCGCGCTCATGGGAACATACGTTCGCTTGTACGGCATGAACATTGTCGCGGTGCGGCCGTTCAATCTTTTCGGGAGCGGCATATCGGAGCGGCTTTTCGCGGGGAAAATGGAACAGGATATTACAAGGTATAGGCGCGGTGAAATAAGGGAAATTATCACTGGCGATTTAAACGTCGAGCGCGACTACATTGATATTGAGGAGGCAATCAAGTACTATTCCGCGGTGATGCAAAAGGGAAAGACCGGCGAAGTGTATAATATAGGAAGCGGAAAAAGCATCCCGCTCCGCGCCCTTCTTAAACGCATGCTTGCAGAGAATAACCTCTCGTTCAAATGCGTAAAAGAAGGTACGCATATTGTTCCGGGGAAAATAGTCGTCCCCAAAATATTCGCGGATATAAGCAAACTAAAACAACTAACCTAATCCCATGGACAAGTCAAAGACCAAAGTAGAATTTTGCAAGTTTCCAGACTTTATTGATAAAGAAGGTAGCATTCGTTTAGAGCCGATTGGAAGAGCGAAAAACACGGTTAAGAAACCAACACTCACTGGTTGGAAAAATCTTACCACCGAGATTGCGGTTGATAAACGATATACCAAAGGCCTAGATGGCATTGAAGATTACTCACATGTGATTATTGTTTATTGGATGGGGGCAGAGACAGAATGTCATCTTAAACATCACCCGCAAGGAAGATCGGATGTGCCATACGGAGGAATTTTTGCTTGTCGTTGCCCGCAACGGCCAAACCGGATTGCGATTTCTACTGTAAAGTTGCTTTCAAGAAAAAGGAATACTATCAAAGTAAGAGGATTGGATATTCTTGACGGCACTCTTATCTTGGATATCAAACCATACACTCCTAACTATGATGTGGTAAACAAAGCAAGAGTTCCCGCGTGGGTTGGTCGGTTGGTTTTTTGACTTGTATTAGATGAATTAGGTAATTTCTATCATGCGCACGCTTACCGTCATCGCACCGGTCTACAACGAAGAGGAGGTCATCCTCGATTTTTACCGCGAGCTTAAAAAAGAGCTAGAAGGCCTTTCTGGATACCGGACTACCATACTTTTTTCAGTCGGCCGAGGTACGGATAAGACGCTAAAGATTTTGAAAGAAGTGGCCGAGAAGGATAGAGCAGTACGCGTACTGTATCTTTCTGCTCGGTGCGGACATCAAATGCAGCTTCTCGCCGGCATTGACCACGCGGATACAGATGCGGTGATTATGATGGATTCGGATTTACAGCACCCCCCTTCTCTTATTCAGAAACTCCTCCTTGAGTTCGAGAAAGGAAATGACGTCGTCTATACAGTGAGAGAAGAAACTTTGAACCAACCCGTTCTGCGAAAACTTTGTTCCGACATATTTTATTCCGTCTTAAATCGCATTTCCGATGTTCATATAAGCGGCAATGCCGCCGACTTTAGACTCATATCGCGCCGCGTTGGAGACGTGCTTAAAAAAGATATAAGAGAGCGTAGTATGTTTCTACGAGGCATAGTGCCGTGGATCGGCTTTAATCAGACCGCGGTGCCGTTTGTCGCCAGTCCACGCCGCGCCGGAGTGAGCAAATATTCTCTTCCTCGCTTAATTACCTTTGGGCTTTCCGGCGTGGTTTCGTTCAGCAGAAAACCACTTCGGATTACCATTCTCGCGGGTCTCCTCTTCGCTCTGTTTGGATTTCTCTATGCCCTGTTTACCATTGTCCAGTATTTGGTTCTCGACTCCCTTCCTTCCGGCTACGCGACGCTCGTTGTTCTTCTTTCAGTGTTCGGCGGGTTGCAGCTCATCTTCCTCGGCATCATCGGAGAATATGTCGGCGCGATTTTCGATGAAGTGAAGAAGCGACCGCACTATATCGTGGACGAAAAGATTAACTTCTAATTCTCCTGACCTCAAACAAAGCCCAAAGCACAGTGTCCAAAAACCCAAACAATGAAGACAAACTACCAAAAACACAGTTCATAAAGACCCAAAATGGAAGTCGGCAGGGTCAATGTCGGCACCTGTGGACGGGATGAGTTTGTGTTTTGAGGATTTGTGCAGTTTGTTTGGACTTTGTGTACTGTGTTTTGTGAAGTTTAATGTAGGTAATTACTAAGTATGCACTGCACTATCTGTAACAGCAAGAATACTTTGCTTCTTGACACTCCATTTCAGGTGTACGGCTGTAGGGACTGCCGCCATGAATGGAGCGCGTTACCTCCTCCCAAACAGGAAACATATCACCCGGAATATTTTCGCGAGAAGCACCGCAAATGGTTCGAATATCCGAACATCTCCCTGTTCAAGCGGATTCATGAAGCGACAGAGAGATATACGATAGGAAAGGACACCTTTTCTTTTCTCGACATAGGGTGCGGTCAAGGAGACCTTCTCCGCTACTTAAAGGAGAAGGGGAGTCGCGCGAAGCTCTTCGGCATCGACTTGGTGCAAAATAAAGACGACGGTATCACATACTACCAAGGCGATTTCACGAGATTGCCTTTCACGCAGAAATTCGATGTCGTTTCTGGTCTTATGGTAATCGAGCATATCGGCGACCCGCACGAATTTATGCGAAAAACCACTTCCGTGCTCAAACCGGGCGGCTTCGTCATCATGAATACGATAAATTCAGGCGGATTTTTGTACACGCTCGCCCGTTTTCTTCGGACGGTTGGTTTCCGCGCCCCTTTTGAGCGGCTCTACGACAAGCATCATCTTGAGCATTACAACACCTCGTCACTTCGCAAGTTGTTTGAACTTGAAGGGTACAGCATTATGAATCATCGCGTGCATAATTTTCCGCTTAACGCGCTTGACGTGCCGGAGGGAAGTAAAATGCTTGCGTTCTTCTATCGAACCTGCATAGCCTGCGCCTTTCTTCTCACCGCTCGCGTAGGAGGGGTGCACCAGACACTTATCTGCAGAAAAAGTAAAATTGGTTCATCTATGCAGGCGAAGCTCAAAGCATTTATTCACACCTATCCGGGAGCGCTTTTCCTTATCGGCGTTTTGCTGTTCGTCAATTTCTACTCTTTCTCCACGCTCACGACAAAGCCCGCCTATTGGTACGACGAGGCGATGAACGTGGAACTCGCGAGAAATTTCGCTGACTTCGGCAAGCTTGACCTCATTGTCGCTCCGAACACCTTTTCGGGGCAAGGAGCGCTCGTTGGTTCTACCGGATACCCCATCACGGTTTCGCTTGCCGGCTTCTTCAAGATATTCGGATTCGGTCTTCCCCAAGCGCGCATCTTTATGCTTCTTTGGATTAGCACGCTTCTCGCGGTGTTCTTTTATATCGCGAAAGAGCTCTGGGGAACGCGCGTCGCGTACGCAGGCACGCTTCTCATCGCGACCTTTGCCCCGTTTTACGGAAACGGACGGAGCGTGATGGGCGAAATCCCCGGATTTCTCTTTTTCCTCTGCGCGTTCTATTTTCTTGAGCAAAAAAAGTGGTGGCAGTCGGGACTCCTACTTGGCCTTGCGGTAATCTCCAAACCCTCCATCTTTGTTTTTCTTATTCCGGCGTTCGCGCTTATCGTCCTCTGCAAGAGCGAAACATGGAAGAACAAGCTCATTCAACTCATAAAACTTGGCGGGAGCTCCACACTCGCGCTTTTGCCGTTTTTCGCCATCTACTTTGATGAAATCGCGCGCGGAGGGCTCTTCCAAAATATCCTCCTGCACTTCAAGAACCCTTATGAAGAGGCCGGGTTAAGTGCCCTCACGAACATTGTGAACAATCTCCCGACGCTCATCACCTCCACGACGTTCTGGTATTTGTGGGTGATGCTTGCCGTTATCATTTTCGCACTTTTTATAGAGCGGACGCTCTTCCGCGAGCATTCTCATCTTTTCATCTTGGCGGGCGTCTATCTCCCGCTGTCGCTATTCCAATATCTTAAGAGTCTCGGCTATTTGCGATACTTAATAGCCGCCGAGTTTTTGATATTCATTTTGTTTCTTATCACACTCCCCGCACTCACAAAGTTCTTTGCCGAAAAATCAAAATTCTCCTGGAAAGCGCCACACATCACCGCGGCCGTCATTGTGGTTACGGTCATCATGCAGGTAATCCACTTGTTTACCTACGCCAATCTCTACTCGTCCACCAAGGCACAAGAAACAATTTTGCGCGTGTATGCGTCCTCCCTCCCGAGCACGGTAGGAATCATCAATGTCCCGCAAGTCGCAAGCTTCATTCCGGCGTTTCAGAAATATCAATACCTCTCTACCTACGGACTTTCCGAATTCGGGACTCGCATGCTCTATCTCGCGCCGGAGAAATTACCAGGCGTAATCATAACCGCGTCAGGGGATAGTGAACTTTCACCAGAAGAACGGGCTATCCTCGCGAGGAGCTATGACGAAGACATGGCGTTTACGGATGGCTTTTCGATATACAGGAAGAAGTAATCTAGCAATAGTATACGTTCGTATACTATTGCTAAAGTGGGGAGTAAGAAATAAGAGAGCGAAAGATAAGAGAAAAACTGTACCGATGACAGTCTCTGTAGGAAGTTATCGTTTCATATCAGTGCATTTATTATGAATCGTGTTACATTAAATACCCATGGCGCAAGAACTTGAGAACAGGACGATATTGGTGACGGGAGGCGCTGGGTTCATGGGTTCGAATTTCATTCATTTTCTTTTTGCCAATGTTCCCGGCGTGAAAGTTGTAAATCTTGACCTTCTCACGTACGCGGGCAATGTTCGAAATCTCGAAGGTATTGAAGGCAAACCGTATACTTTCATACATGGAGATATAGCTGATGCCGCTCTTGCGGCAAAACTCTTCCTGAAGGCCGACTATGTCGTAAACTTCGCGGCCGAGACGCATGTGGACCGTTCTATTCATAAAGGCGCGGCCGACTTTGTCCACACCAACATTGAAGGAGTGCACGCGCTTCTTGAGGCGCTTCGCGCTTCACCGAACGTGAAAAAAATGGTGCAGGTCTCAACGGATGAAGTGTGGGGCGACCTCCCGCTCGGCTCAAAAAAGAAGTTTAACGAAGAAACGCCCTTCAAACCCAATTCTCCGTACGCCGCGTCCAAAGCCGGAGGAGACCTGCTTATTCGCTCGTATGTAAAAACATACGGCCTGCCGGTCATTGTGTCTCACTCGGTCAATAATTTCGGGCCGCGGCAATTCCCTGAAAAACTTATTCCATTCTTCGCGCTTCGCGCCATGAAAGGGGAGTCATTGCCTCTCTATGGCGACGGAAAAAACGTGCGCGATTGGCTCTATGTTGATGACCACTCCAGTGCCATCGCGACTCTTCTTAAAAAGGGAAAGGCCGGAGATGTTTACGCGATTTCCTGCGGCGAGGAATACGCAAATATCGATATCGCCAAAAAGATACTCGGCATTTTGGGAAAATCTGAGAAACTCATTACCTTTGTGAAGGACCGTCCCGCTCATGACCGCCGGTACTCCGTCGATTCTTCAAAAATAAGAGCGCTCGGCTGGAGGCCCCGCATCTCATTTGATGAAAAACTCAAGGAAACTTTACAATGGTATTCCGAAAACAAATCGTGGATTAAAGGTGTTATAAAGAACAACACAAATATAAATTCCCACATTAGCCTGAAATGAGCTGTATTTACCTTTAACGTAGCTTTTGTGACGGGATGATCCCGTTAGATGTCGCGGACGCTCGCGAATACATTACCTAGCATGGATAACGTATGTTTACCAATAATTACGGCGGGAGCCGCGGAAGACTTATCGTCCGCGTCCTACCTCTAATGGGATGAAAGGCGTCATATTAGCCGGTGGGGACGCGACACGACTTCGTCCGCTCACCCTCGTTACCAATAAGCACCTTCTGCCGGTATACAATAAGCCGCTCATTTATTATGGGATAGAGCGATTGGTGGAGGCGGGTATAGACAGGATTATGGTGGTAACTTCACCGCGTCATGTAGAAAATTTCGTCGGACTTCTCGGTTCCGGACAAAATTTCATTTCCCAAAAAGACGGCAAGCAAATACAAATTGTGTACGGCATCCAAAATGGTCCTTCCGGTATCGCCGACGGACTTTATATCGCCAAGGATTATATCGGCGCCGATAATTGCGCGCTGTATCTCGGCGACAACATCATAGAAGACGATATCAGCGAACATATCGCGCGTTTCAAGAAAGGCGCGCTGGTTTTCCTGAAGGAAGTGAAAGACCCGCAGCGGTTCGGCGTGGCAGAGGTCGATGCTTCCGGCAAAGTACTAGGCATCGAGGAAAAGCCAAAGGAACCGAAATCGAACCTCGCTGTAGTCGGCCTCTATATCTACGATAACTCGGTGTTTAAGAAAATGGTCGGTCAGCCAATGTCGGAACGAGGCGAGTATGAGATTACGTATCTCAACAATAAATATATTGAAGAAGGAACTCTTCGCTCAGTGCATCTTGAAAAGGAATGGTTTGACGCGGGCACCGCGGACAGCCTGCTTGAAGCAGGGAATTTTATGGAGAAAAAGGCTCGTGGATAGCGTTATTATGATTTCTGCGCGACAACATTCTGTGTCTATTTTTTTCCCATGCTATAACGACAAGGGTACGATTGGCTCGCTCGTGCTTGAAGCGACGCGGGTGGCAAAGACGCTCACGGACGATTTTGAGGTCATCGTCATAGACGACGGCTCGCAGGACGGGAGCCGTGAACTCCTAATGGACATGAAGCTCAAGAACGAAATTTCGCAGTTCAAGCTTGTTATGCACGAGAAGAATCGCGGGTACGGCGCCGTACTTCAAACAGGATTCAAGACAGCAAGCAAAGAACTGGTTTTTTATACGGACGGCGACGGGCAATATGATGTACGGGAACTTCCGAGGCTGTGGAAGAAGATGACGCCAGATATGGATGTTGTGAACGGCTACAAGATAAAGCGGCATGACCCGTTTCACCGTATTATCATTGGGTATATCTATCAATACGCAATGAAATTCGCGTTTGGACTCTCCATTAAGGATGTTGACTGCGATTTTAGGTTGATTCGACGGAAGGTATTTGATACGGTGGAACTTACGAGTACGACCGGGACTGTTACGATTGAACTCGTGAAGCGCGTCCAGCAGGCTGGATTTCGTTTTACCGAGGTCGGCGTTTCGCACCATTTCCGCACATACGGCACGTCGCAATTCTTCAGTTTTAAGAGAGTATTCAAGACTCTTTGGAAATTGATATTTCTCTGGACCGACCTTATTCTACTTCACGCGCTTGAGAAGCCGGCGGTTTCTATATTTCTTCGGAAGATTCTTGAGGGGAATTTCATACAGCAAAAGAAGATTATCCGCGAGCGATTTTTAACATCGGCTGGCGGAAAGGTTCTCGACCTCGGCTCTGGAACCGGAGAATTCTCACCGCTTTTTTCTAATGAAGGCTACTCTGGAATCGATATTGACCCAGCCAACATTGCATTCGCGAAGACGCACTATCCTGGAAAGGAGTTTAGGCAAGGAGACGCGCGAGAGCTTCCTTCCGCGGATGACGCGTTCGACAAGATTCTGGTCGTTGGAGTGTTGCATCACCTTAGCGACGATGATTGCCGGAAGGCGCTTTCAGAAATGACGCGCGTACTGCGGAAACATGGTACGCTTCTTGTCATTGAAGACACGAAGTACCGAAGCATTGTGTCGAAGGTGCTTCGCGCCATTGACCGGGGAAATCATGTCCGCGGCTTTGAGGAATGGGAAGATATGCTTGGCGCATACTTTACGATACGGGACTCCTGTATGTTTCGAACCGGTATTGGCTGTCCGTATTCCGCATTCGTACTTACTCGCAAAGATTAAAATGAAAAATCCACGAACAAAGAAACGTCTCATGGTAGAACACGATGTTTCGCCGGGAAAGCTTTCGCGCTGTCAGATTACCGGTTCAGCCAACCTCTTTGAGATTATAGATTTGGGACATCAGCCACCGTGCGATTCGCTTCTTTCGAAAGACAAACTTGACGCTCCCGAGACTCACTATCCACTTCGACTATTCCACTGTCCCGATTCGGGGCTTGCACAGCTCGATTATGTCATTGACGGCTCGGTGATTTATTATCCTGAGTATCCCTATCGGAGCGGCATCTCAAAACCGCTTGAAGAATACCAGCGCGCGTTTGCGGGAGGCGTGGTGAAAAACCTCGGCATCCCCCGCGGGTCGCTTTCGGTTGATATCGGCTCGAATGACGGCACGCTCCTTACCGGATTTCGACGCGTGGGAATGAAGACGCTTGGTGTCGAGCCGACCAATATCGCGAAGATTGCGAGGAAAGAAAATAACATAGACACCATCCAGAGTTTTTTTACGGAAGTGGTCGCGAAGGATATCGTAAAAGAATACGGACATGCAAAAGTGGCCACAATGACCAACGTATTCGCGCATATGGCGCCCTTAGGGGAAGTGATGCGCGGACTCGTGGCTCTTCTTTCGCGAGACGGCGTTTTCATCACCGAGAGCCAGTACCTTCTCGATGTACTCGAAAAAAATCAGTTTGACGGTATCTATCACGAACATATCCGCACGTATAGTTTGAAGTCGCTCGTAACGCTCTTTCCCTACTACGGTATGGAAGTTTTTGACGTTGAGCGCGGAGATAGGTACGGCGGGAATATCCGCGCCTACATCGCGAGAAAAGGGGTGAGACCGATTTCAAAAAGGGTTCGGGAACTCTTGGCTCGCGAAGAGAAAGCAGGCCTCCATCGTCCCGAGACGTGGGCGAAATGGAAGAAACGCGTGGAAGAAAACCGCTTCCGTTTTATGGACTTCGCCTATGACGCGAAAAAGAAGGGAAAGCATCTTGTCGGCAATTCCTGTCCCGGGCGGGCGACGACGCTACTCAATTATTACGGCGTTGATACGGCGCTTATGCCCTACGTTGCCGAGCTTCCAAATGGACTGAAGGTGGGGAAGTACCTCCCCGGAAAGCACATTCCAGTCGTTTCGAACAATATTCTTTTCAAAGAGCAGCCCGATTACGTCGTACTTCTCGCGTGGCACTACAGCGATTTTATGATACAGGATTTGCGCGCGCGAGGTCTCAAGTCAAGATTCATTATTCCATTACCAGAGTTTAAAGTTGTATGATTGATACTATCAAGCACGTTATCTCCCGCGTGAAAGCGTATAAGAATTGGTACTCAATTGTCTGGCCGATGACGCGCCTACTTTCCCGGGAGAGGATTTTGGAAACGAGAGCCGGTCCCATGATGTACGTGAGGAATATCTTCGGGCCCGATTTTGTCGTGGTCCACGAAATGTTCTTTCGGGACGATTACGGAGTACGAGAGCTTCATTTGAATGTGAGCGAGCCGGTGATTGTTGACGCCGGAGGGAATATCGGAGCATTCTCGCTCCTCGCGCTGGCGACCTATCCTAACGCCAGGATTCTTTGTTATGAGCCGGAAGCGTCAAATCTCGATATAATACGAAAAAATGTCAGACTTAACGCCGCTGAAAAGCACATTACCTGCTTCAAAGAGGCGATTGACAACACGACTGGCATGAAGACCTTTTATCTTTCGCAAGCGGAGTATGCCCACAGCCTGGAAAAATCAGCGGACTCTCGTCATGCCGGAGAGATAAGCGTTGCAACAACCACTATAGAGCGCATTATGCAGGATAACCATATCAAACGATTGGATTTGCTAAAGCTCGATATAGAGGGCACGGAATATTCAGTTTTGCGTAATTTGCCACTGGAGCTGTATCCTCGCATCAAAAATATCGTCTTGGAGATTCACGACCACCCTTCGGAGAAGAAAGAAGATTTAGTCAGGTTTCTGGCCGAGCATGGATACGCGGTCGCACAGTCAGGCACCAATCCCCATGTCTTTTTGGCGCAGCACTAACACGTACCGACATGATACCCTTCCTCAACCTCAAAAAAAATAACGAGAAGTATCGGGAAGAACTCATCGACGCGTTCACGTGCGTCATCGATTCGGGCAGGTATATTCTTGGCGAGGAGGTACGTGCGTTTGAATGGGAGTTCGGGACTTACTGCGGCGTGAAGCACGCCATCGGTACGGGTAACGGACTCGACGCTATCACGCTCATCATCCGCGCCTATAAAGAGCTAGGTATTTTTAAGGAAGGAGATGAGATTTTGGTCCCCGCCAATACCTATATCGCCACGATTCTCTCCATCACCGAAAATCGCTTAAAGCCCGTGCTAGTCGAGCCTGATATTCGCACCTACAATCTCGACGCTACACTTTTGGAGAAGAAGGTCACTTCTAAAACAAAAGCGATACTCACTGTGCATCTTTACGGGAAAATCGGATATTCCGACGAAATGGGTGCAATTGCAAAAAAGCACGGACTAATGATTATTGAAGATAGCGCTCAAGCACACGGAGCGATTTACAAAGGAAGAAAGACCGGCTCACTTGGGGACGCATCTGGATTTAGTTTCTATCCGTCAAAGCCGCTCGGCGCGCTCGGAGATGCAGGCATCGTCACCACAAATGATTCAAAACTCGCAAAAGTTGTTGCCGCGCTCCGCAATTACGGAAGCCGCGAGAAATACCATAATCTCTCCCAAGGGGTAAACAGCCGACTTGATGAACTGCAGGCGGCATTGCTTCGTGTAAAGCTTCGGCATCTCGACGACGACAATCAAAAACGAAGAAAAATAGCGCAAAGATACTTACGAGAGATACGAAACAAAAAATTGATTTTGCCGGAAGAGGGCACACCCGAGAGACACGTGTGGCATCTTTTTGTCGTTCGGACAGAAAAACGCGACGCACTGCAAAAACATCTTTCAAAAAATGGGATAGAAACTCTCATTCATTATCCCGTGCCGCCACACAAACAGCCGGCTTTCAAAGATTGGAACAAAAAGAGCTATCCCATTACCGAAGAAATCCACAACACGGTGCTCTCGTTGCCGCTCTACTCTGCGATGACGAAGGAAGAAATTTCCATCATAATTGAAGCGTGCAACAGTTTTTCGTAAGCGTTGCGTTGTATCGATGCGGTGGAAATGAGTTTAGTTACTATAGGCACTACATATGCCCACGAAAGACTCCGTTATTTCCTTTCTCAAACGACACAAGTTCGCTTTCCTTTGCGCTCTGGTTGTCGGAGTTCTGTATGTTGCCCCGAACATTCTTTTCGTCATTTCGCTCGTGGAAGACTATCAAGGGATTCCCATGATGGAAACGCCGAACGAGGATTTCTATCTCGCGCGAGTGCAAGAGATTCTTGACGGACATCCATCGGTCGGCTCCGCGGCATATTGGGAATACAAAGACGAGCCTCCCATTTCTCCTCCGACGGGGGAATTCCTCTACGCGCTTCCAACGCTTATCTTTGGCATCTCGCCAAGCACTACCCTTGTTGGAAGCAGGTTCGTTCTCCCAGCGCTCTTGTTTCTCCTCGTTTATTTTCTGGCGCGGCGTCTTACAGGCGATGATGATAGTATGGCAGGCAGAATCACGGCTCTTGCGAGCGCCCTATTTGTGACGCTCGGGTATGACCTCATTGACTATCGGAGTATCCTGCATTTTCTCGCGGGAGACGCTCCGCTCTCCAACGGATTTCTCATTTGGGCGCGCCCCGTCAACCCGATTTTGGGGGCGATTTTTCTTTTTTCATTTTTGCTTTGTGTGCATTCGATTGTCGCGAAAAAAGAGCGCGTCGTCCGCTCTATGCTTGGCGCGTCAGTGTGCATGGCCCTCATGATAGCCAGCTATTTTTTCAGCTGGGGAGTGGCGCTTTCCGTTCTCGCCGTCTTGATTTTATTTCTTCTCATACGCAAAGAATTTTGTAGCGCTCGTTTACTCGCGCTTAGCGTGCCGCTCGGTCTCTTACTTTCGTTTCCGTACTGGCTTTCCGTATGGGGCGCGACAAAAAGCCCGTGGTATGCTTCATCGGTTTTGCGCGATGGGCTTTTCTATACTCATTATCCGCTCTTGAATAAGCTTCTTATCGCGACTCTTTTCTTTTCCTTGCTCTGCATAGTTGTGGACTATTTACGGAAACGAAAGAAGGGTGAGCCCTTTCAGTTTGAGTATTGGCATCTGTTTTGTTTTTCATTTCTGCTTGGAGGGTTATGGGCGTACAGCCAACAGATTCTCACGGGCCGCACTATCTGGCCGTACCATTTCGTTCAGTACACTATCCCGCTCGCCGGCATCACGGTTTTCACTGTATTGTTTCATCTGCGCAAGAATCTCTGGTATCTATGGCATATCGGTATCGCTATTGGCATATTTCTTTCCGTCATATATGGGGTGTATGTTCAAGCAAGCACCTTTTCTAGGTTTTATAGCTACGACAAAGAACGACAATCTGTTGCGCCATTTCTAGAGTGGTTGAACCAACGTGAACCCGATTGCGTCGTACTTGTTGTGGAAGAGCCGCTTCGCTTAGGTCTCGAAGGTCTCATCCCAGCCTTTACGCACTGCAATACATACCATTCGCCGTGGGTGTTCTCGCTAATGCCGGATGACCGCATACTGCACAGCTACATTACGCGTCTCTACTTCAGAGGAATCTCTCCAGAATCGGTGGGAGAATATCTCAAAAAAGCGGATGAAGCGCACGGATATCTATTCTCAAACTGGAAGGGGCTATACCGACTTCCGCAATTTCCCGATTTCTCCGACCCCATAGCCCTCGAGCGCGTACAAAAACTTCCGCAAGCCTACCGCGAATTTGTGTCGGAAGATATGTCAAAAATACTTCGGAAATATCGTCTCAATTATGTAGCTTCGGTTGGAGCTCTTGAACCGAAGATACTCAACGCGCTCCCTGGCACTACACTTATCACGGTCATTGGAGACGTACATCTCTACGCGTTTCGGTAAGAATGCAAGCTCTCGGATCCGCGAAAATCTTTCGCCAAAGACGGCTTGGAATCGCTGTCTATGCGAGAGGTGGCGTCCGTGGTAACATCCTGAATTATAGACGGTTTCGGCGTATGTATTGTTTCATTTGCAAAAACAAACACTTGTTCAAGTTTCTTGATTTGGGCGACCAACCGCCGAGCGATGCTTTTTTGCGGAAAGAGGATTTAGAAAGACCGGAAGCGAAGTATCCTTTATCGCTCTATTTCTGCGAAGAGTGCACATTGGTTCAAATTGGGTTCGTCGTTGACCCGAAGATTTTGTTTCGGGACTATGTCTACACTACGGGGATGAACAACAGCTTGCGCGCGAACTTCAAGGCGCTAGTTGAAACGCTCGTGTCTCGCTACGCGCTTACAAAGAGCGATTTCGTCATAGACATCGGCTCAAATGACGGAACATTACTCGCCAATTACACGCCCCACGGAGTAAATGTCCTCGGCATCGACCCCTCGAGCGCGAGCACTCTCGCGAAAGATAAAGGCATTCCGACGGAAGTAGATTTTTTTAACGAGCGCACCGCTCTACGGGTAGAAAGAAAGTATGGCAAGGCAAAGGTGATTACCGCGACCAATGTGTTCGCGCATGTAAATGATTTGGATTCATTCATGCGAGGCATTACGGCTGTGCTTCGCGAAGACGGCGTTTTCGTGTCGGAGTCGGGCTACCTTCTCGATATGGTTCTGACCCTCGGATATGACGCGATTTACCACGAGCACCTCCGCTACTATTCTCTCCGGCCGCTTAAGGCGCTTTTCGAGCGATTCGGAATGGAGGTCTTTGATGTTGAGCGCATACAAAGCCATAGCGGTTCAATCAGAGTATATGCCGCGTTTAATGGAGTGCATCCTACAAAGGCCTCTGTCGGCGAGCTTCTTGCTTTGGAGGAAAAAAAGGGATTGTATGCCCGTCAAACTTTTGTTGAGTTTGCTCGGCGCGTGTACGCGCACCGCGATGCGCTTACGGTGTTGCTTGCCGATGTAAAGAAATCCGGAAAGCGAATCGTCGGGATTGGAGCTCCGGCAAAAGGAAACACTCTGCTCAATTTCTGCGGTATCATTCCGGAAACTGTAAATTGCATCCTCGAAAAGAGCGCTCTTAAGATAGGCCTTTTTACTCCAGGGATGCACATTCCCGTCGTCGGTGAGGAACGTCTTTTTGCCGAACAGCCGGAGTACGCACTCATACTTGCGTGGAACATTGCTCCCGAACTCATGTCGAAGCTTAGGCAAAAAGGATTTAAAGGAAAGTTTATCATTCCATTTCCTAGAGTTAAGATTGTCTAAGTTCTTTCCTACTTGCTACCTTCTACCATCTACCTTCTACTTTCTAATTTCACTCTCTACTAACTACTTACTTCTTTATGCATCTTCCACTTTTAGGCATGGGCACATGGGGGATGGGTGGAAAGTATGAACGCGATGAGAATAATGTAACAGAATCCATCGAACTTCTTTCGTACGGTTTTGACATGGGGTTCCGCCTTGTTGATGTTGCCGAAATTTACGGTGAAGGCCTTACTGAAACCATACTCGGGAAAGCGATGAAGGGGAGAAAGCGCGAAGACATCTTCGTTATATCTAAAGTGTGGAAAGAGCATCTTCGCTACGACGAGGTGCTCCGCGCGGCGGAAGGAAGCTTAAAGCGTCTCAATACGCCGTACATTGACCTCTATCTTGTGCACTGGCCCAATCCCGAAATCCCTCTTAAAGAAACTATGTCTGCTATGGAGACGCTTATAGAAAAGGGATTTGTAAAAGAAATAGGCGTAAGCAATTTCACGGTTCCGCTTATGGAGGAAGCATCGTCGTACCTTTCACACGCAAAACTCTTCGCGAACGAGATAGAATATAATCTTGCCGTCCGCGATGCTGAAAGAGAGGTAATTCTATTCTGCAAAAAACAAGGCATTAATGTGATTGCGTATCGGCCGCTCGCAAAAGGTTCACTTCTCTCCGGACAAAACGCAATTTTGCAATCGCTCTCTTCAAAATATAAAAAGACTCCGGCGCAGGTCGCTTTGAATTGGATTATAGGAAAAGGCGCGAGCGCGATACCAAAGGCAGGAAGCCGCGAACATCTCAAAGAAAACATTGGAGTGCTAGGGTGGCATCTTTCCACCGAAGATGTTTCGCTTCTGGACGCATCACGTTTTTAGCGCGGCAGGGGTTGTATTTGCACTATGGGGAAAAAAGCGATTATAAGCGGCATCACCGGTCAAGACGGCTCTTATCTCGCGGAGCTTCTTTTGGGGAAAGGATACGAAGTGTATGGCCTCCAGCGCAGGGCTAGTTTGCCGAATACTGGACGCATTGACCATCTCTATGGAAGAAAAGGTTTCAACATGACCTACGCCGACCTTTCGGACAGTTCTAATCTTCTCCGCGTGATTAAGAAGATAGGGCCGGATGAATTTTATAATTTGGGCGCCCAGAGCCACGTTGGTGTGAGTTTTGATGTGCCTGAATTTACCGTCAATACCAACGCCCTCGGACCGCTTCGCATCCTTGAAACAATTCGCAATTTAGGACTGCCCATCAAATACTATCAAGCGAGTTCGTCGGAAATGTTCGGGAAAGTGCTTGAAACACCACAGAAGGTGACGACCCCATTCAACCCGCAATCACCCTACGGCCTCTCAAAAGTATTCGCGTATCACATCACCAAGATTTACCGCACCGGATATAGCATCTTCGCCTCAAACGGCATTCTCTTCAATCATGAATCCCCCCGACGCGGTCAGAACTTCGTTACTCGAAAAGTAACGATGGGGTTATCTCGCATTTCGCTTGGACTCCAAAAAACGCTCCGGCTCGGCAATCTCGATGCCAAACGCGACTGGGGATATTCCAAAGATTACGTCGAAGCAATCTGGAAGATACTTCAGCACAAAAAGCCCGATGATTTTCTCATCGCGACCGGAGAGACTCACTCGGTGCGCGAGTGGGTGGAAGAGGTAGGGAAACATCTTGGCATGAAAATCGAATGGAAAGGGAAAGGACTCAAGGAAAAAGGCATTGACAAAAAGACGGGAAAAATTGTCATAGAAGTTGACCCCATTCACTTTCGCCCGAATGAAGTTGAATTTCTGCAAGGAGATTCTTCCAAAGCGCGCAAGCTTTTGAAGTGGAAGCCGCGGACAACCTTCAAAGCTCTCGCCAAACTGATGACCGAAGCAGACCTTATCTATGTGCGAGAGGAAGTGGCGCAAGGACATCCGGTCGTAACGCAGAGGAGACTTGAGGTTTAAAGCACAAAGTAAAAACACAAAACACAGTACACAAAGACCAAACAAAGCACAGAGCTTCAAAGCACAAACAAGGGACAACAAAGTATTGTTTGAGAAGTTTGGATTTTGTAATTTGTTTGTATTTTTGGATAGTTTGTGTTTTGGAAAGTTTGTTTTTAACCCTTATGGACAACATTTTTTTAGGCAAGAAACTCGTTGCTGTTCATGTGCGCCGTTTTCCAGACGCGAAGACAATGCCGGTAACTTCTCCCAACGAGGCGCTCCAACTCCTCACGCTAAAACGCATGAAAGGGGATATTATCAAAGCGCACCTGCATGTCCCTAAAAAGCGCGTGACGAAGGGGCTTCAAGAATGCACCATCGTCATTAAGGGAAAAATACGGTGCGACCTTTTTGATAAAGAAGTTAAATGCTTCAGGAAAGTCTTTGTTAGGGAAGGTGAGGCGATGCTTACATTAGGCGTCGCGCACTCCGTTCATTTTCTGGAGGATTCTCTAGTGTACGAACTCAAAAACGGGCCGTTCATAGACGATAAGAAATTCATCTAAGTCATGCGGATTTTTTTAATCACCTCTAAATTGAATTTCGAAGAGAACGGCTCTCCAGTTGGCGGTTCTGTCGTTGACCTTCATCTCAAAGCAAAAGGCCTCGCGGAACTTGGCCATGAGGTTTTTGTGGTTACGGCTTTCTCCGAAGCGAACAGATTATTCGCTCCGCTTCCGTATACAGTCTTTGAACGGCGCATAAATGGGCGCGGCCTCTTTGGCCTTCAGCGAGGTGTATACGCCATTCTTAAAGAATATGAGAAACAGGCCGACGCATTCTATATTGACGGGCATATGTTCCTTTATGGCGGCGGAGCTTATCGCATGCTTGGAGGCCGCACTCCTGTCGCGGGTTTTTTCAATATCCGCCTAAACTCATGGGCCGACACTGCGGGCAACGCGGTACGCCCGTCTTTGTATCGGCGCGTGAAGAAGAAAGTACGATACTTTCTGGAGAAAACACTCGGCGCGTCGGTCGCCAATCACTTGGATGCGTTCATCTTCAACACGCCCCATGTGCAGAAGCTCTATCATGATTTTGGCGTTGGAAACGAAAAACCCAACGTCGTGATACAAGATTTTGTAGCGACAAGCGACCTTTCGCATCGCTTTGCCATAACGAGTGAGCGCGCAATGGAGCATCAGAGAAACGCGAAACCAATCGTACTTTTTGCAACAGGGCGAATGATTCCCGAAAAAGGATTTGAGCTTCTGCTTCGTGCCTTCGCTATTCTCCAGAACAAAGAAAATTATAGCCTGGTCCTCTCCGGAGGAGGGCCGGACAAAGAGCGCTTGGAAGCAACCGCGAAAAAACTCGGGATAAGTTCACTCGTGGAATTTCCCGGTTGGGTTCCGCGGGAAGAACTCTACGGATTCTTCGCGAAGGCGCATATCTTTATTTTCCCCCGCTGGTGGATTGAATATGGCTCGGCTGTGCTTACCGAGGCGATGGCTTTCGGTCTTCCTTCTGTCATTCCCGGCGGGGGCGCGCTCGAGTGGCTAACCCGCGCGAATCTGCCCGAAACAGATTCGTTAGGGCAAGCAAGTGGCTCCGCGTTGACGTTCAACAATGACAATACTGACGAACTCGCGCGACAGATTGAAAAACTCGGAGAGGACGCCACCCTTCGCGTAGGACTTGCCGAAAAAGCTCTCGCTCGCGCCGAAGAACTTGACGCAAAAACGCTCGCCAAGCGACTGGAAGAAACCATCGTCTCTTGTGTTAAAAAGTAGCGCTTCTTCTATTCCAGTGTTCTGCAGAACATTGGAATAGAGGGTACTCGGCTTTTAATTAGTCCTTCGAAGGAAGAGTGAGATATCACATGGATTGACATATACTAGTAAGCATGCCAGGATTGAAGGTCCCCACAAGCTAAAGGGGGTTCTGCCACGAAAAGGTCGCGGTAAGAAAACATTGAAAACTGAAAAGGAGACAAAGCATGAGCTGGAAGACTTTTGTGTGTATCGCAGTCGTCTATCAGTATGGATTAGTGCAGGTCGCCATCAAGAAGATAGGGGCCGTTCCAGGCTCGCGCACGAGGAAACTCGTGTGGCAGTACCTCTTTGCGGCTTTCCTTGCATTGACCGCTGGAGCAATTGCCGGGCGGCTCGAATTGACCCCATCGGTCTTGATCGTCGCAGTTATTGGTGCAGGGAACGCCTTCGCCTGTTATTGTCATTGGCGAGCTTATGACATTTCGATGGCTCGCACGGCGATGCTTAGCACTCTCGATGATTTTACCGCCATCGGACTAGGCTACCTGCTACTCGGCGAACTTCAGGTACTTACACCGCTACTTACTGCGGGAGTCGTCATATCAGCCGTTAGCGCGATAATGTTTTCGCGAGTCAAGAACCCAAGTGAGGCAACCTCTCGCTCTCTGATTTTTTGGGTGCTTGGCTACAGCTCAATATGGGGTGTCGCTATGTTTTCACTCCGCTACTTCTCGCTTCAGGGGCTAAGCATGATTACCTTCGGGGCCGCGTGGTACAGTGGCGCTTTCATCGGCGCTCTTATAACGCGTTTTGTGATCATGGGGCGGGACGAGGCCGGTCCGCCACTTTCAAACGGAGAACGAGCGAAGGTGTTTCTACTTGCGGTACTCATATGGACATCACTCATGTTTTGCTATCGGTTGCGCGAACTGGTTCCGGTTACCGTTATCCAGCCGATACAGCTCGTGTCAGAAATGAGCATACCGGCGATTATTGGCATGATGTTCTTTGGCGAAGCAAAAAAGATGTCGCGGAAGGAAATTGCGGTCATCGCGGTCGGTCTCCTCGGAGCCGTACTTATCGCGGTCGCTTACTAAAGATGGGCGTCGCCGTCTTTCGTTTCTTCGCGCCTTGCGGGTTCGTTCGTTCCGAATCCGTGAGGCGCTTTTTGTTTGATGCGACGCAAGACGAGTCAGAAAGAAATCACTTCTCCTTCTTCACACAGTACAGATTAATAAACTCGCTCGCGTGGGAGCCGTCTTTCGGTTTTGGAAGCAGAGCCAAGAAACTCTCGTCTTTAACCGGAGATAGCTTGATGAGACCGCTTTGCGTTATAGCGGAAATCTCGAACCCATGCTTTTCAATGCTCTGAAGAAACGCGAGCGGAGTGTTTCCGGATGCCTCTACCCATGCCGGAGCAAGTTCGGTAACAAGAACGCGCGCACTTTTGAGCGCGCGCGTCATGCCGGAAAGCGCCGCCCCCTCTCCGCCTTCAATGTCCATCTTGATAACATCAACGCGTAGGATACCGTTTTTCTCCAGCCACGAATCGAGCGTTGTCGCGCCGACTGTGAGTTTTCTCTTTGAAAAGTCGAGCGGGACATTTCCAAGTGTCGAATGCGCTCCGCTCTTGTCGTCATAGTGGTAGAAATCTATAATACCGACCCTGTCGGTGATTGCGATTTGCGCGGTCCGCACATTCTTGAAGCCCTTCGTATTTTGAGAAAGGAGAGCAAAGTTCGTCGGGTCGGCTTCAAAGGCGAGTACCTCCCCTCCATATCCTACGAGCTTTGAAAACAGGCGGGTAAAGTATCCGATATGCGCTCCGATATCAACAACAACCATGCCTTTGGTAATTGTCTTTTTAAAAAGCGCGTACGTTTCCCGTTCGTAGAGTCCGAAGAGCATATTGAGTTTCCATCTGCGTATGTAATTTTTGGGAAAAGAAAATCGTTTGTATTTTGCAAGAAGGTCCGTCAAGAAATCAAGCGCCGCGTAAATCGCGCGGTCGAGCGCGGGAGCATGGATGTAGGTGCGGTAGAGTGTGCGAAGACGTGCGATCATAAAGATTGTCTAATTCCTAATCCATCTAATTTAGACGGCACCCAAGGCACAGTGTCCAAAAACCCAAACAAAACACAATTCGTCAAAAAACCAAACAAGTCCGATTTGTGTTTTGGAGATTTGTGCAGTTTGTTTGGACTTTGTGTACTGTGTTTTGTGAAGTTTAATAGGTAATTAGGTGAATTTTTGTAGCCCTATTTTCTTCGCGATGAGAGCCGCGAGCGGACGAAGTCCCTCTTTCTGCTTTTCTTTATCCATCTCCTCTTCCCACAACTGTGGAAAATCAAGATGCGCCGATTCCGGAAGCAGTGCGGCGATGAAATGCACAAGTTCTTCTTCATTGTACGTCGGGTGTTCCAATTGTTCCTTGATGAGGTATGGAAGTTCTTCGGGGGCGGGGCATTTCTTAATAAATGAAAGCGCGTCGTACCAGATGTTGCCCATGACAATGACCGGTTTCTTTAGAAACGTCGCTTCGAGTCCCAGCGTACCGGTAATCGTCACCAAGAGCTTCGCGCGTTCCACGAGTTCGGTGCCTCGTACCGCTGGGTCAATGAGCGCGACATTGAGATTCTTCTTGATTTCCTTGTAAAAAGCCCGTGGTCGATACTGCACCATAAGCGGATGTTCCTTGACGTACAGACGGTACTCAATCGGGAGAGACTTGGAAATCTGCCGTATAACCTCCAGTTGATTGGTTTTAAACGGCGCCCAAAGATTCAACGAAGATTCCGGTTCGGTTTGCAGAGGAAAGAAAACGAATTTTTCCCCTTCAACTATATTATCGTACAAGCCGCGCGCTCCGATGAGATTCCGAATCTTTCTTCGCGCGTGGTCCCGCACATAATTAAGCGGGGATACCATCGTGTAATCCCTGTGCTTCGAGGTGACGTAATATCTATAAAACATCTTCACGAAAAAGGAGATAGAGTTGGCGAAGTTGACCGGAGACAGAAATCGAAGCTGTGTTCCGCGTTTGACGGGCTGTTCCGACGGCGAAAGTTTCGCGTAGTACGGTTCTGGGGTTTTTCTGAAATCCTCAATGATTTTCTTTGCTTCACTGTAGTACGGTTCCGGCCGTACATTGCTCGCGATATTTTCTCTATATTTCTTTTCCAAGGACGGGAAGCGAATATGATGGTCGCTTAAGACAGAGGTATGCTTCATGCCGGTCATGTTGATTGACCAGACCGGAATTCCCATCTTTTTTGCCATGTTGTAGAGAAGAAAGTTTCCTGTGCCCGAGAGCGCTTGCGATACCACGAGAGCGTCCGGCTTCTCTTTTTTCAAAAAGGCGCTTAGCGCTTTTGCCTTTACCTGCAGTATTTTGAGCGTGTCCTCGTACGAATACGGGGGCGTGTTATACGGATATTCTCTCGCCGATTGATTGCATGTGAGTATGCGGTCAATCGCCACATACGCAAAAAGATTCGGGATGCCATAGTCCCGCTCAAGCCCTTTTAGGTATTCCATATCCACTTTCTCCGACGAAAACTTCTCGTGTAGGTCTTCGTCAAGCAGAAGGCCGGTATACATGATGTCTTTTTGCGAAGTAAGAAAATCATAGCTCGAACGCAGCTGGACGTAGCCGCAAAATTCCCGCACCCCGTATTCTTCGGAAAGCAACTTCGCGAGATTGTGTCCTATGTGGGCAAACTGCCGATGGAGAAAAAAACAGATTTTCATAGTAGATACGCTTAACAAATGGCGCATGCGAATGAGGACACCCTGCGCTCCCGCGCAGGGAAGTCGGGGCGGCCAGGCAATGGTCTAACGCCCTGCGGTGCCGTTCTTCAATTTACATGATAAGTCTCTTGATAACTAGCCCGATATCCGTTAAGTTTCCGACAATCCTCCAAGGACTATCCTATGTGTATTCACATAGGATAGTCCTTGGGGTACCACCATTGTATTCTTTTCGCCACAAGGCTAGTTACAGTATTGTATTGCATAACGGTGAGGTAGAATAGTGTAACATCATATAGCTATGCGTATGAACATACTAGCCGTCATTCCGGCGCGAGGCGGAAGCAAAGGTATTTTGAACAAGAACATCCGAGTCTTTGGGGGAAAACCTCTGCTCTCGCATACGATTGACGCCGCAAAAAAGTCCAGATATGTCACGAGAACTGTCGTGTCCACCGAGTCTATGGCGATAGCGAGTGTCGCGAGAAAATACGGAGCTGAAGTTCCATTTCTCCGCCCGATTGAACTTGCACAAGATAGGTCGAAGGCGACCGACGCGGTATATCATCTGCTTACGACTATGGAGAAAGAGTCGGGTTATATGCCGGACTATGTCGTATTGCTCCAGCCGACCTCTCCGCTTCGGACAAGCGCGGATATTGATGGAGCTCTCGACCTTCTCTTCAAACGAAAGGCCGGCGCGATTGTTTCCGTGTGCCGCACCGAACAGCTCCTCTTCGTCAAGGATAAAAAGGGCGCGCTCCGGCTCGTGAGCGACGAATCATTTCTCAAATCGGGCAACAGGCAGGAGCTCCCCGACACCTATAAGCTCGACGGGTCCATGGTCTACGCCATCAAGACATCCGTATTTCTTAAAAAGAAGACTTTTATTCCGAAAGGAGTACTCGCTTTCGAGATTCCGCGTTGGCGCGCGGTTGACATAGACGAACCGCAAGATTTTATCGTCGGAGAATTGATTTATCGCAATCGTAAGAAAATCGAACACGCGCTTCAAACATTTCGATAAAATACTATTCATATGGAGAAACAGAATCACATCAAAAAAGGAAAAGGCGCGGCTCTGTGGGAAAAAGCGAAGCGGCTCATACCCGGCGGCAATCAGCTTCTCTCAAAGCGTTCCGAAATGTTTCTCCCTGGTCTGTGGCCCGCCTACTACGCAAAAGCAAAGGGAATCGAGGTTACGGACCTTGATGGGCGGACATATCTGGATTTCTCAATCATGGGCATCGGCGCGTGCGCACTTGGTTACGCGAACAAGAAAGTCAACGCGGTGGTGAAGCGGGCTGTTGATAACGGTTCGCTCACTACGCTCAATGCCCCCGAAGAGGTAGAACTCGCGGAGTTACTCCTAAAGCTTCATCCGTGGGCGAAGAAGGTACGCTACGCACGTACCGGCGGAGAGGCAATGGCGATTGCCGTGCGAATCGCGCGCGCGCATAGCGGACGGTCTAAAATTGCTTTTTCGGGCTATCACGGGTGGAGTGATTGGTATCTCGCGACTAACTTGGAAGACGCGAAGGGTTTGAACGAGCATTTACTTTCCGGTCTTGAACCTGCCGGTGTTCCCTCCGAACTCCGTGGCACCGTGTTGCCGTTCGCGTACAATCGAATCGAGGAGCTTGAAGCGCTTCTTTCGCGCCATAAAGATATTGGCACGATTGTGGTTGAGACGGTGCGTCACCACGAACCCGAAAGAGGCTTTTTGGAGAAGGTTCGCGCGCTCGCGACCAAGGCGGGCGCGGTACTCATCTTTGACGAAATAACTGTCGGTTGGCGAATAACTCTCGGCGGAGCGCACCTTCACTACGGCGTCTATCCCGACATCGCCGTACTCGGCAAGGCAATCGCGAACGGGTACGCGATGGCGGCCATCATCGGAAGAGAGGGCGTGATGGATTCGGTGCAAAAGACCTTCATCAGCAGTACGTTTTGGACGGAACGGATTGGGCCCGTTGCGGCAATCGCGACCATCAAAGAGATGAAACGGGTCAATCTGCCCGCGTATCTCAAGCGCGTTGGAACGCTTATCGGCGAGGGCTGGAGGCAAGCGGCAGAAAGACACTGGCTAAAGATACGCGTACACGGGCCGGAAGCGCTCGTCGGATTCGCGTTCGATTATGGCGAGAAAAGCCAGGCGATACGGACGCTATTCACCCAAGAGATGCTCCGCAGGGGATTTCTCGCTTCGGGAAGCGTTTATATGAGCCACGCACACACAGAAAAGAACATAAAGAAATATCTTAGCGCTGTCAATGAAGTCTTCGCCCTGCTTGCCGAGGCGATAGAAAAAGACACCGTTGCCTCACTGCTTCAAGGGCCGGTGGCGCATAGCGGCTTTCAGAGATTGACATAATGCTATGCCACACAAAACACTAACATTTTTGCAGATAGGACTCGGCTCAATGGGGAAGCGGCGCATCCGCAATCTCATTTCCGCTGGCGAGAAAAATATCATCGGCTTTGACCTCTCGCCAGAGAGAAGGAGGGAGGCGGGAAAAACCTATCACATCAAAACCGTTCCCGACATCGCGAAACTCTCTCCAGATATGTTTGACGCGATGATTATTTCCACTCCGCCCGATAAACACGGCGACTACATACGATTTGCCATACGGCACCGAAAGCATTTTTATACCGAAGTTAGCACAACCGACGACGGTTACGCGGAGATTTTCTCCGCCAAGAAAGGCCTTGTGATGGCGCCTTCAAGCACCTTTCTTCATTTTTCTCCTATAAAGATGATGAAAGAATTTGTTAAGCAGGGAAAAATCGGCAAGATACTTTTGTTCGATTATCATGTTGGACAGTATCTTCCGACCTTCCATCCATGGGAGGATTATCGCAAGATTTATATTTCGAAAAAGGATACCGGCTCCTGCAGAACGCTTTTTCTTTTTGAGTGCGTGTGGCTTAACTTCCTCGTCGGCTCAACCATGTCGGATATTTCCGGAATGACAGGAAAAGTGTCAGACCTTGAAATGACTGCGGACGATTTTCTATCAGCGAGCGTGCGGTATAAGAATAACGTGCGTGGAACGATACAGATTGAACTTCTCTCTCGAAAGCCCGGCCGTTCATTGTGGCTTATCGGGTCCGAGGGAATCATTGAATGGGATTGGCTTTCCTCAAAGATTCGCGTCCACGACGCTAATGGAAAGACAAAAACCATTTCGGTTCCTAAGGGCAATCCTGCCAAGGGGTATTTGGCCGCGGAAGAAATGTATAACGTCGAAATCAAATCGTTCGTTGACGCTATCCGCGGCAAGGCGGACTACCCTTTTACTTTTAGGGAAGATTTGGCGAACATGAAGATGCTTGAGAGGCTGGAGGCAAACAATCGCTAAAGACGGGCAATCTTTCCACCCAAACGGTTATAATGCATACTACCTCCTACGCTAAGCTTTTTGCGCTGTATGCTTTTTACCTCTACCCAATTTTTCATATTCTTTCCCGTAGTTACGGCTCTCTATTTTCTCCTGCCGCACCGTTTTCGCTGGCTTCTTCTTCTCACGGCGAGCTCTCTTTTCTACATGGCCTTTATACCGAAATATATCCTAATTTTATTCTTCACTATCATTGTTGATTACATCGCAGGAATACAAATTGAGGCCGCGACTGGAAGAAAGCGCAAATTGTATCTCATCCTAAGTCTAATCGCCAACCTGGGCGTTCTCGCTATCTTCAAATACTACAATTTCTTTCTTGGCAACCTAAACGACTTCGCGCAGCTTATCCACTGGAACTATTCTCTGTCTCTCCTCAACATCATTCTTCCTCTCGGCCTCTCCTTCCACACCTTTCAAGCAATGAGCTACACGATTGAGGTCTTTCGCGGAAACTACAGAGCCGAGCGTCATTTCGGCATCTACGCCCTCTACGTCATGTTCTATCCGCAACTCGTGGCGGGTCCCATCGAGCGGCCGCAAAATCTATTGCCCCAATTTCGCGAAGAGCACGCGTTTGTCTACTCGCGAGTCATAGATGGCCTTAAGCTCATGCTCATGGGTTTTTTCAAGAAACTTGTGATTGCCGACCAAGCCGCTTTCATAGTGGATTCGGTTTATAGTCATCCGGGCGACTATACCGGCCTCCCGCTCATTATCGCGACAGTTTTTTTCGCTTTTCAGATTTTCTGCGATTTTTCCGGATATACGGACATTGCCCGCGGAGCGGCTAGAGTGATGGGCTTTCGCCTTCGGGAAAACTTCAACCAGCCGTATTTTGCTACCTCGGTCGCTGACTTCTGGAGAAGGTGGCATATGTCGCTTTCCACGTGGTTTCGCGACTACCTCTATTTTTCGCTTGGCGGCAATCGGGTGAGCAAGCTACGATGGTATTTCAACATTTTACTCGTCTTTCTTTTAAGCGGCCTTTGGCATGGAGCGAACTGGACGTTTGTCATATGGGGAGCGCTTCACGGAACATATATCGTACTGTCAAAAATTACCACATGGTGGCGGGAGAGCGCGGCGCGGTTTATTCGTCTTGACCGCTTCCCGCGTGTTCGCAAATTGGCTCAAATCTTCATAACGTTTTTTCTCGTTGCGGTCGGCTGGGTATTTTTTCGCTCGCGCGACCTTAGCGAGGCGCTCTACATACTCAAGCACGCACTCTCCGGCCTATGGAGCCAGCTTAGCTCGCTCGAGTATCTTCGCTATGAGCTTCTTGTCGAGACAACACTAGGCGTAAGCAAGTCAACGCTACTTGTTCTCATCGCTTCTATCGTACTCATGCTCGGCATTTACTGGAGCCGCGAGCGGCCGTGGTGGAAGCGCCTGCTCGCGCTAAAGCCCACGGCGCTTCGGTGGTCTCTCTACTACGCATTCATTCTCTGGCTGCTCCTCTTCGGCGTCTTTACAGAGCAAAACTTTATTTATTTCCAATTTTAGACGACTATGGTAACTCACAATACATCACAGCGAAACGATGTCATCCTATTCGCCCAGCGAATAGGTCTCTTCATCCTTCCACTCGTGCTTCTTCTTGCTTTTCCCGTGTACGTGTTCGTAAAGTCCGGGGAAGGCATGAGCACAAAATCAGTCATCGCCGCCCAGATAAGTGGAAAATCGCCAATTTTATTCGGCGCAGCTTACGGCAATAGCACATCATATTACAAACTGCGCTATCTCTACGAGTTGAATCCTGACGTCATAGCACTCGGCACTTCCCGCGCCTTGCAATTTCGTTCAGGCTTTTTTACCCCAGATACGCGGTTTCTAAACGCTGGCGGCAGCATCAGCAGAATCGAGCAGTTTCGAGAGTTCTTGGATAAAATTCCGAGAGGGAAAGAACCCAGCATCATACTCATCGGCCTTGACCAGAATTTCTTTGACCCCTCCTGGCGCGGTAGGACGCCTGTCGGCATAGATGAGCTTTCGGTATTTGACTCGCCCGCAAGCGTCTTTTTGAATAGCTGGACCAAGATTTATCGAGACTATTATCGGCGTAAGTTCACCTTTTCCGACCTTGATGACGGAAGTAGGGATAGGCGCGCAATAGGACTAAACGCGCGCAGAAACGGTAATGGTTTTCGGAATGACGGCAGTTACCGATATGGGTATTTTCTGGACCACTTTGATGCTCGGGAAGCCGTCCTTGCGGAAATTCGTAATTTTGACCGCGCCCAGACGACCGACCCGCACCTGCAGAAAGCACCGGGAGCGCTCGATGAAGCTTCCATCAAGGAAATCGAATCGTTTCTTCAGTTATCCGCGGAGCGAAACATTCACATAGTCGGTTTTTTACCGCCCTACCCGCCGTCTGTCTATGCTGGCCTCCTTGAAGATATGGAAGACTATCCGTACATCTTCACCATCTTTGACCGCCTACGGCCGCTCTTTGCCGCTCGCGGTTTCAGTTTCTATGATTTTTCGGATAGCGCGGCCTTTTGGTCGAATGACGCCGAAATGATAGACCTCATCCACGGTTCGGAAAAGACCTACACAAGATTATTTTTGAAGATGGTGGCGACTGATTCGAAGCTCGCCTCGTACGCCGCCGTTTCAGATATTGAAAGGCGCTTAAAAACCGCAACAAGCACCTTCGCGCTTTTTCCCGATTGATTCCATCTCTTTCCAAGAGTCTGACTCTTACAGCGTTAGGCAGTATGTGAAGTATTTTCAAGCGTCGTCTTTTGCTGTAGTGTATACGAGTTCTAGCCATCACGTTCATCAACCATGAAATGCTCGCTCTCCGTCGTTATTCCGAGCCATAACGAATCCGATAATCTAAAACGCCTTATTCCAGAACTTACGAAGGCGCTCTCTGTTTTGGGCGATGAGTACGAGGTCATCGTCGTGGACAACGCTTCAACTGATGACACAAAAAGCACACTGGAAGCGCTCACGAAGCAGTTCCCGCGCGTAAAAAGCGTATATGAGCCTGAAAAAGGTTTTGGCCGAGCACTCCTCCGAGGGCTTCGAGAAGGAAACGGCGAGGTGCTCGGGTATATTCATGCCGATAATCAGATGAGTCCGACAGAAATCATTCGCATCTATCAAAAGCTCGTTTCGGACAATTTAGACGTGTGCAAAGCAACGCGCGAGAATCGCAGCGACGGCGTTACCCGTTTTATCATCAGCAAGGTTTACAATGCGTTATTCCGCATCATGTTTCGGGTAACTATGAAAGACATAAACGGCAGTCCGAAACTCTTCACCAAGAAATTTTTTGATACTGCACGCATTGAATCGCTTGACTGGTTCATTGACCCTGAAATCATTATCAAGGCAAAAAGAATGGACGCGAAGCTGGGAGAGCTTCCGATAGTAACCTTCCCTAGAAAAGCAGGAGTGTCTCAAGTCCGCGTGGCGACGGTTTTTGAATTTATAAGGAACATGCTCTATCATTGGAAACGATAACACAATGGCAAAACGCATAAAAACCTTCTGGAAGGGAAGGCGAGCGCTTATTACCGGCGCCAACGGTTTCCTTGCCGGCTGGGTGGTGAAGGACTTACTCGAAAGGGGAGCCTCGGTCGCGGCGCTTATCTATCAGAAGAATCCGGTGTCTATCTTTGAAACCGAAGGGCTGAATAAATTATGCGAGGTCATTTACAGCGACATTCTGGATTTTCAATCAATGAAGCGGATACTTTTAAACCACCGCATAGAAACCGTGTTTCATCTCGGAGCGCAGGCCATCTGCAAAACCGCGCTTGCCGACCCCATCGGGACGCTTGACGCCAATATTCGCGGAACCGCGAGCATTCTGGAAGCGGTGCGGGTAACCAATCCCAAAATAGAAATTATCGTGGCATCGTCGGACAAGGCCTACGGCATCCACAAAAAACTTCCGTACCTTGAGACATTTCCGCTTCACGGTGAATTTCCCTATGAAGTGTCCAAGAGTTGCGCCGACCTTATCAGCCAGATGTATTTCAAGACCTACGGCATTCCTATCGCGATTGTTCGGTGCGGTAATCTCTATGGCGGAGGAGATTCGCATTTTTCCCGCATCTTTCCAAGAACAATTTATCGCGTTTCAAGAGGCTTGCGCCCGGTTATCGTAAGCGGCAGCGTTCGCGATTATTTGTATGTAGAGGACGCGGCCGAAGGGTATCGCCTCATCGCCGAAAACATGGCGAGACTCAAAGGGGAAGCCTTTAACATCGGATGTGCGAAACCGGTATCTAGCGCCGAGGTTATCAAGCTCATTTTATCCGCGATGCAAAAATCCCGCGTAAAGCCCATTTATTCAAAAAATAAGTCAGACGAAATACAAAGCCAGTATCTCTCGAGCGCGAAGCTCAAGAGGGCAGTCGGCTGGAAGCCAAAAGTAAATCTAGCTGAAGGAATAAGACGCACCGTTTCGTGGTATCAAGAATTTCTTAAGAAGAATCGCGTTCGGATTACGGACTAAATCTGTCAAACGTCTTGTATTAAAAAAAGATAGCCTGCTTCCGCGCGCGGAAGCAGGCTATTGCGTCACAGTCTTAGGAGTTCCGCCAGAAACTTCCAGACGACTTTCACCATGGTCCGGTGATGACCGATGGTGTTCCTCGGCAGTTCCCCAAAGGGAAAAAATTCTCCGCCAGGAAGGTTCTTACCGTTGGACACGATGATGTGAATGAGTGCTATCTCATGACCCCGCCTGCATTTGTACTGACTACCGCCTTTGGGGAATTCGCTAATTCCTACGAATTGTAAAAGGCTAAAGTCGCCCCTGCCTCTGACTTCTTCTCCTACGAGTCGTAGGTACGCGGTCTGAATCCGTTCATTTTGCTGGATAATTGTTCCCGGCATACCCCATTCGTTCGGCCAAAACGGGTCATTCTCACCGCGCTGGGTCAGGAAGATTTCCCAGTCCCGGCCACCACTTTCGTTGCGTCGGACAAGAGCGAGCTCAAACGCAACATGTGGCAAGTTTTCCACCCACCCGTCAAATACCGGACGGGGAAGCGGGGAACCTCGCTCTGTTAAGGAGCTCTCCGAGGGTCATAGCCTCGGCCTCTGACAGACCCTTTTTCGGGGCCTTTTTTCTTTTCATTGTGCTATCCTTTCAATTGATGTTTGAGTTTCGGAAACGGCACATACTGTAGCATGTACATCCTGCAGTGTCAAATTAGACCACATCGAAAAAAGTAAATGCTATACTATGAAAATGGTAAAAACTGGCGGGGAGAATTTCCAAGAATGGCTTGAGGTGGTGGACGCGGTATATTCCGGAAACGGAGCTTCGCGCGAAGCAATATTCGTACACGGCTGGCCCGACCTTATCAAAGAGACCATGGCATTTGTCGCGAAGCTCTACCTTGAGAGCGACCGTCCAAAGGTGGTCTTAAACGGACTTGCCACATACGGCGTCGGCGCTCCCGGCGTTTCAAAGTGCCGCGACCTGCTACTAGAGCACGGAGTCGTCGCTTCGGACATACACGAAATTCCGGATGCGAAGTACACGCACGCTGAAGCGGATGAGTTTATGAAATTCGCGGCGTCGCGCGCCCTCTCTTCGGCAACCATTGTGAGCGTCCCGCAACATCTTCTGCGTGCGTTTCTTACCGACTTTGCCGTCATGAAAACGGCTGGACTCACGCTCTCGCTCTATCCACGCATCGTGCCGCGGGAGTCGTTCGGCTGGCAGGAGATGTACGAGTTCATGCCGCTCCTAAAAAAAGAGCCCGAGCGCGCGACGAGGCTTGCCCGTTTTGCCACCGAGTGCGTCCGCGTTCTTGAGTACCGAGCGCGCATGGAAGCTGGTGAGAAAGGATATGACATCGCCAGCATTTCCGAGGCGCATAAGTATCTGCATCGGCATAAAAGATAATCTATCTTTCCAAGAGTCAGACTCTTGGGACAGCCTTCCAAGAGTCTGACTCTTACCGACGGCCATGACATTATCTTCAAAACTAGACGGTCCCGTACTTATAACCGGAGCAAGCGGCTTTGTCGGCTCTCACGTTGTCCGGAAGCTTGTATCCGACGGCGCGCGCGTCCATGCGCTGGTGCGGAAGACCTCCAACCTTTGGAGGATTCAAGATATCCTTCATGACATTACATTGGAGTACGCAGACCTCGCGGACTCGGAATCAATTGCACAGGCCATCACCAAGGTCAAACCAAAAGGGATTTTTCACCTCGGAGTTTCAAATGTCGTGAGCGGCCTTGGCGCGAAAAACGAAACGATTATTCAAACGAATGCCTTGGGCACTGTCGCGCTTCTCGACGCGGCTTCGGCGGCAAGCTTCGACTTCTTCGTTATGACGGGAAGTTTTCTTGAGTATGGATTCAAAGACCATCCCGTACGGGAAGACGAGCTCTGTGAGCCGGGAGAGCTCTACGGAGTAAGCAAACTTGCCGGCACGCTCTACGGCGCCGCGCTCGGCCGCTCCCAAAAGAAGCCAATTGTGGCGCTTCGATTATTCACTCCCTACGGACCGTTCAACGAACCGCAGCGGCTGACGCACCAGGTGATTGCTTCGGCGCTTCACGTCGCTCCGATTGCCTTGACCTCGCCGACCATCTCGCGGGATTTTATTTTTGTAGATGACGCAGTCGAGCTTATCTTAGAAGCTTCGCAAAAGGCGGGCGAGTACCGCGGCGAAATCTTTAACGCCGGCTCCGGCGTTCGAACGCCAATTGGAGACGCCGTGTCGTACATTCTTGAACAAACTTCTTCAAAAAGCGAAGTGAAATGGGGAAGTTTCCGCTCTGTTTCCTACGACAGCGATACTTGGCAGGCGGACATGACGAAGACATTTTCGCATTTCTCATGGCGGCCAAAGTATTCGCTTCACGAAGGACTTGATAAAACCATAGAACATTTTAGAAAGTATGGTTGTTAGTGGCGCATACGTTTGTTATGCTGAACCCTGATGAAAAATAAGAACATCAGAGTGCCGTACGCGCTCGCGGTCTATGGCGATGAAGAAATCGCCGCCGTGAATAGAGTTCTCAAAGACCCCACAAGAATCGTGGCGGGGACGGCCGTGAAGAAGTTTGAAGCGAAAATCGCGGCACTCTTCGGCAAAAAATACGGCATTATGGTTAACTCCGGCTCCTCCGCCAATCTCCTTGCGCTTGAACTCCTGAATCTTCCGCGTGGTTCGGAAGTGATAACTCCCGTTCTGACGTTCAGCACCACGGTGGCGCCGATGGTGCAAAAGGGGTTGGTGCCGGTGTTCGCTGATGTCGTTTTGGGCAGTTACCAAATTGATATCGAACAAATTCCAAAACTCATAACGAAAAAGACCAAGGCGCTCATGATTCCTTCGCTCATCGGAAATCTTCCGGATTATAGGAAACTATCCGCCATCGCGAACAAATTCAACTTGTGGCTGATTGAAGATTCCTGCGACACGCTCGGCGCCACCCTCTTTGGCAAGCCGACTGGGTTTTATTCCGATATTTCTACCACGAGTTTCTACGCCTCGCACATCATTACCGCCGGTGGCGGAGGCGCGATGCTCTGTGTGAATGATGCGGCGCTTGCGCGGCGCGCGCTTGTTATGGCGAATTGGGGAAGGGAGTCTACTCTTTTTGGTTCATACGGCAAAGGAGAGGTGCTTCAAAAGCGCATGGCCGGCCGCATCAATGGAAAACCGTATGATGCGAAATTCATTTTCAGCGAAATCGGATACAACTTCCAATCTAATGAGATTGCTGGAGCGTTCGGACTTGAACAATTAAAGCGGCTAAAAACATTCTCCGCCGCGCGCAAACGCAATTTCAAACGGTTGCTCGGTTTTTTCAGGAAATATGAAGATTTCTTTATTTTACCGACACAGCACAAGGGGGCAAACACGGCGTGGCTCGCGTTTCCGCTTGTGCTAAAGGACGGCGCACCCTTCCGCCGCGAAGAGCTTGTCGGCTTCCTGGAGAAGCAAAACATTCAGACACGGCCCATCTTTACCGGCAATATCCTCCGCCAGCCGGCGTTTCGAAAAATTACGCGCCGCACCCTTCCCGGCGGATATCCCGCGGCGGACCTTATAACGCGGGGCTCTCTCCTCATCGGCGCTCACCACGGACTGACCGAAGAAATGATTCGGCACCTGTTTGAGAGTTTTTCCGCGTTTTTGAAGAAACACACTCGTGCATGACCATGATACAAGCCATATCGGTGACCGAGCAAAGGGCGGGCGCGAAGGAAGCTGTTTTGCCTCAAGACGATACGGAAGAGGCACCGGCACAGATGCCCGCGCGCCGCGCGCTACTCGAAAGACTGCGAGCGTTCGCGAAAGAACATCGGCTGATTCTGCTCTTCGCGTTTCTGCTCGCGCTTCTTATAAAATCACCGCTTCTTGCTTTCCCATACGCCGCGAATGATGCGTATCGCGGTATTAACCTATACCACTACGGCAATCTTGCGGCTGACGAAGATTTTTATTTGTCGCGCGGCAAAGAAGTACTTGAAGGACACGGGTTAGGAAATCCTCTTATACGAGAGGGAAAGGATACATATCCCGACTACTACTTCACTATTAACGAATATGTGCTGGTCGGACCTTTCTATCTCCTCGGCCTTGCCGATAACGTTGATATATCCACACTTTACGCCATATATAGTTTTATAGGCGTTTTTGCTTTAATTGTAACCATCTATTTTTTCGCGCTCCATCTTCGGGCCGACAGATTTTTTGCAACAGTAGTCGCTATTTCCGTAGTGAGCGGCTATTCCATTATTGAGAACAGTTTTTTTGCTCCGGTGTTCAACATGTATGGGCGGGCTCTTCATCCCGCCTTAAGCTCGCTTGCCGTCTTCTCATATCTCATTTTGTGCCTGCGGGCGCTCAAAACCCCATCTCTCCCGAGGTTATTAATCGCCGGCGCCATGTTCGGTGCGCTTTCGTACATCTATTCGTACGCGTGGACGTTTATCGCGGTTTTTAACGGCTTTTTATTTTTACTTTTTATTTTTAAAAGGGACTGGATGTCAGTTAGGCATATTTTTCTGATTTCTTGTCTCGGAGCCCTTATAAGCGCTTACAATGTCATACGAACAATACTTTACATGATTTTTCCGGCTGGACAGCAGTTTTCTTATTTCTATGGCGCGAAATATGGATATGCTCTCGCGTACAAAAAGATTGGCCCCTTGGTACTGCTCCTATTCGGACTTTTCGCGCATCGGAAACGCGATTTAAATTGGCCACTCATTTTCGCCCTGCTTCTTTCCGGATGGTTTTGCATCAATCAGCAAGCGCTCACAGGACTTCGCATACAGCCCAATCATTATCTTTGGTATTACACCGAGCCTGCTTTTATAATCGCGCTTTCCTACGCGCTTTGGTCATACCTCAAGACGGACCGCGCCAAAGCAATCGCGTGTTTCCTTGTCGTCGGCATATTCCTGACGAACACCGCCGTCGCGCAATACAAAGCTTTTTCCGGAACGCTTCCGCAAAGACTTTACGAACAGGATTACCGAACAGCTTTGGACGAATTGAATAAGGACAAAAACTCGGGAGTGGTGCTCGCCTCTCCAACCGAGGACACGGAGTTTCTCGTCACGGTGTACACGCCACATGATTTGTTTTGGCAGAGGAACCTCGCGCAGTTTAACGACAATCCGATACAGCGGCACAAAGACGCTCTGCTTCTATACCTCTACTTGAACAAAGACGCGAGGAGGGAGCCCGGCGCGTATCTTAAGAAGATTTTGGAAGATGATGGCGACTCATCAATGTATAAAGCGTTATATCAAGATATTGAAGGGTACGCGTCGGGTTTTAACCTGCACGAATACAACCGGCGCGCTGCGGAGAATGGAGAGGAGTTTAGGCTGTATCGGCAGGATTTTCTGAGGAAATTTGTCGTGGATTATGAAAAAACGACCAAAGAAAAAGACGGCTTTGAAAAACTCCTTGATGCGTACGGAGTAAACTGGATTCTGTGGGATAGAGCTAAGCAACCGGAGTGGGACCCTGCTGTCTTTCGAGGCCTTACGCATGTAGCCACTCGGGGAAATATTGTTTTGTTCACCCTGGAATAGTGCGTTACGGAGCACATTTTGCCCATAACTATAGTTGTAGTACGGCACTATGACCGGCCAATCCATTGCCATTGGGAAAAAGAAAATCGGTCCGGGGAACCCCGTATTCATCATCGCGGAAGCGGGGGTGAATCATAATGGGGAGCTTCTGCTTGCCAAAAAGCTTATTGACGCCGCTGCCAAAGCGGGAGCGGATGCGGTGAAGTTCCAAACCTTTAATCCGGACATACTCGTGACCAGGGATGCCGCGAAGGCCGCCTACCAAGTGCGAAATGAAATGAAAGGGCAAAATCCCTCCCCCTCGCAGACTCGGGTACTCCCTTTAGGAAAGGGAGAATCCCAGTACGCGATGTTGAAGCGCCTCATGTTGCCGCGAAAGCATCATCGCGCGCTCAAGCGCTACGCGGAGAAAAGAGGACTCATATTTCTTTCCACACCGTTTTCGTTTGATGACGCGCTGTTTTTGAAAAAGCTTGGCGTTCCGGCACTGAAGATTGCCTCAAGCGACGCGAACAATCTTCCGCTTCTTTTAGAGCTCGCAAAGTGGAAACTCCCGATTATTCTCTCGACGGGCATGACCGATATGTCCGAGGTGCGCGAGGCGGTAGCGACCGTCAAAAAGGCCGGAAACGCGAAACTGATTCTTTTGCATTGCACCTCTAACTACCCGACGCAGTTTTCTGAAGCAAATTTGCGGGCGATTGAAACGCTACGAAAAGAATTTGGTCTGCCAATCGGTTTTTCCGACCACACCATTGGAAACATTGCTGCAGTCGCGGCCGTTGCTCTAGGCGCTTCGGTCATTGAAAAACATTTCACTCTTGATAGGAATCTTTCTGGTCCCGACCACAAAGCATCGCTTGAACCCGATGAACTTCGCAATTTCGTGAAGAATATAAGGAATATTGAAACAGCGCTCGGGACGGGAGAAAAAATCCCCAGCGCCAGCGAGAAAAAGAATGCAAAAGTTTCGCGCAAGAGTATTGTTGCCGCGCGCGACATTAGGAAGGGGGAGAAATTCACCGCGGGCAACCTTACCGTTAAGCGTCCCGGCACAGGACTTTTGCCAAAAAATCTCGATAAGATTATCGGTGCTCGCGCTATGCGTAACATTGTGGCTGATACGCTCATATCCAACCATGATTACAAAACGTAAAAAGATAGCCTATATCTCCGGCACGCGCGCCGATTTCGGCCTTATGACGCCGGTTCTAAAAGCGATTGAGCAAAGCGGCAAACTTTCGTTGCAGCTCTATGTTACCGGCATGCACCTTATGCCTGAATTCGGAGAGACAAAAAAATTGGTACAGAAAGAATTTTCCGGAACAAAAACTATTACAGCGATTTTCGAGGACGATTCCAGAGCGTCCCTCGCTCGCTTCTGCGCGTCGCTCCTTCCTAAAATCACGCAGTCGTTTGAGAAGGATAGGCCTGATTTCGTCCTACTCTTTGGCGATAGGCCCGAAATGCTCTGCGTCGCAGTGGCCTGCCTCTATCTCGGCATACCGACAGGACACTTTCAGGGCGGAGAGATAAGCGCTACGGTTGACGGCATTACGCGGCACGCACTCACCAAATTATCCTCTTTGCATTTTCCAGCCACGAAGAAATCAGCGGCATTCATCGAGAAGATGGGGGAGGAAAAATGGCGAATCATACGAACCGGCGCTCCTGCGCTTGATGATATATTGGGCGCTGAACTCCCGAGCCGAAAAGAGCTTCTAAACGAGCTTGGTATTACTTCACTCTCTACGCCCTTCATTCTTTTTGTACAGCATCCGTATTTTGAGGGAGGGGAGAGAGTAGAGAAACAAATCGCCGAGTCGCTCGCGGCAATCAAATTATCCAAGCTCCCAATCGTTGCCATCTACCCGAATGCCGACCCGGGAGGGCGGAAGATAATCAAGATACTTGAACGGGAACGGGACAATCCTAAGTTCCATGTTTTTCGGAATGTGACGCACGCGCAGTTTCTCGCGCTCGAGCGGGAAGCGGGCGTTATGGTTGGCAATAGCAGTTCAGGGCTTATTGAAGCGATTGCATGGAGGACTCCCGTCGTTAATGTGGGCAGACGCCAATTTGACCGCGAGCGAGGGAAAAATGTCATAGATGCACCCGTGTCGAGAAAGGAAATCGCGCGAGCAATAAAAAAAGCACTCTACGACAAAAGATTTCTGGCAAAACTTCGTCGCGCAGAAAACCCATGGGGAAACGGAGGAGTCGGTAAACGCGTCGTTTCCGTGTTAGAGCATTTGCGGATTGACGAACGACTTCTCATTAAAAAATAGCATTATGACAAAAAAGACGCAGAAAGTATTTGTGACTGGCGCGGGCGGATTTCTTGGTTCGCACCTTTGCGACGCGTTCCTTCTGCAAGGTTACGCGGTTTTCGGAACCACTCATGAAGACGACTCGCGCGTCGCTCATCTTCGTGGCAACAAAGATTTTAAGGCAATTGAGCTTGATTTTACGAACGAGCGCGAGATGGCATACACTCTCGCCGATATTATGCCGGACGCCGTGGTACACGCGGGCGCCTTGAATCCCAAAGAGCCGATAGCATCGCCCACTCCCTACTTCGAAGCAAATGAGCGCGGGACACTTACGGTTCTCGAGGCGGCGCGAAAAGCAAAGGTGCGGAAATTCGTCTATATCTCGTCAATGAGCGTGTATGATAAAAATAAACTCACGCTTCCGGTTTCGGAGGAACACCCAGTTTCTCCAAATGATTTTTACAGCGCCAGCAAATACGCAGGCGAGATGTGGTCTTTGCTATACGGAGAAACTCTCGGCCTGCAGGTCGCCGTCCTCAGGTGTTCCGGCATCTACGGTCCTCGAAGACACTTTGGCGCGGTGAACAATTTCGTCAAAAACGCGCTTGCTCATAAACCCCTCACGATTGATCGCGCTATGGGATGGGATTTGGTGAATGTAAAAGATGTGGCAATGGCCGTGGTACAATCGCTTAACGTTCTTGGCCGTCGCACATTCGATGTCTTTAATATAGGGAGCGGGGTTCTGACAAACATAGAAGAACTTGCGCGGCTTATTATCCGCGAGACTAACTCACGCTCCATTATTGCATTTGGTCCGGACTTTAAGAAAAAAACGCCATTTAATTTCTATTTCAATATCAACAAGGCGCGCAAACTCCTCCGTTTTGAGCCGTCTACCTTACAAGATGGCATACGAGATTATGTTAAAAGCTTAAAAGTCGAGGCAAACTCTACATGAAAATACCAGGCGCAAAACCATATTGTCCTGATATACCGGGTCTTCTTGCAAAGATGAAGGCGGTACTAGAGAGCGGGCGGCTCATACTTGGGCCTCGGAACGAAGAACTGGAAAAAGAATTTGCAAAATATATCGGCGTCAAATACGCCGTTGCCGTGGCGACCTGTTCTGCCGCTCTTGAAATTGTCATGCGCTACGCCAAGGTCGCGGGCGGGGAAGTCATCGTCCCCGCAAACACCTTTGTCGCGTGCGGCAATACGGTGCTCTACGCCGGCGCGACTCCCATTTTTGCCGAAACGGAAAAAGAAAGTTGTTGCCTCTCTCTGCAAGGAGTCACGCAAAAAATCACGCCGAAAACCAAAGCCGTTATGGCGGTACATCTTTCGGGTCTCCCAATGCCGGAAATAAACGAGCTTCGCGCTCTTTGCCGAGCACAGCAATTATTTTTGATAGAGGACTGCTCTCACGCGCACGGCGCTACGACTCACGGGCAGAAAGTAGGAAGCATTGGAGACGCGGGGTGTTTCAGTCTATTTGCCACAAAAATCATCACCTCCGGCGTTGGCGGCATTATTACCACGAACGACCCCGAACTTTTGCGTTTCGCGCGAAGTGTGCGGCATCAGGGAGAAGAGGGAGGGATCGAGAACATCGTCAATCTCGGCAACGATTGGCTGATGGACGAGATGCGCGCGACCTTCGCTCTCCATGAGCTAAACTTTCTTGAGGAAATTATCAAAGAAAGAAACAGCATAGCGGAGAAATATCGAGCGCGCATAGCGCGTATGCCGCACATCCTGTCAAACGCCGTTCCAAGTAACATTAGGCACAGTTACTATAAGTTCTTGGCGACGCTTGACGAAACAGTGGATAAAGACAAACTCGTGCAGAGCATGAAAAAAGCGGGAATTGAGATGAACACGCTATACTCGAAGACCATTTATAATCATCAGGCGTATCAACAGATGGGCTTTTCCAGGAATCAATGTCCTGTTACGGAAGAAATCATGAAGCACCAGATTGCCCTACCCATCTACTTTGGAATGACCGACGAGGAAATCACATACCTTATGGATACGCTCGAGGCGGGCATTTTGGAGCATACCAACGCATGAGAGTGACTATACATCAGCCCGAATACCTTCCATACCTCGGTTTTTTTGACCGGCTTCTTCATGCCGACACTTTTGTACTTTTGGACACGGCGCAATTCCAGAGAGGCGGGTTCATCAATCGGAACAGAATCAAAACTCCGAAAGGCTCCCAATGGCTTACGGTCCCGATTGTAGGGAGAAAGAAGGATGTGAAGAAAAGCATACAGTCGGTTCGCATAGATAGCGAGAAGCCATGGCAGGAGGAGCACATACGGGCGATTGAATTAAACTATAAAAAAGCGCCCCACTTTCAAGAATTCTTTCCAGATTTGCGTGAGCTCCTTTTACGAAAGTGGGAGGGAATATCGGAGCTCGACAGCACTCTTATCGAATGGGTCGTTACTTTATTTGGACTCAGCATACACATGGTACAGTCTTCTGCACTATCGATTACCGGCTCCGCAACAGACCAACTCGTGAGCATCTGCGCTGAACTTGGCGCCGATACCTACGTCTCCGGGCCGGGGGGCAGAAACTATTTAGAGATGGATAAATTTTCAAGGGCCGGCATCAAGGTAGACTTCCACAATTTCGAGCATCCAATATATGAACAGCGGTTCGGTGGAACATTTGAGCCCAACCTATCGGTTATAGACTATATCTTTAACTGTGGTCCGCGTTTACCCGCTAAAACAAAGAGTTCATGAATATTCTTGTTATTGCTCCGCATGGAGATGATGAAGTGCTCGGTGTGGGGGGCACTTTGGCAAAGCATGCGAGAGCGGGGGACACGCTCTTCCGCTCCATCATAACCAAAACCTATCCGCCGGATTGGCCGGAGTCTTTTCAGAAAGAACGCGAAAAAGAAATCGCTCGCTCCGGAAAGATTCTTCATATTAAGAAGACTTTTTCACTCGGCTTTCCAACCGTGAAGCTCGACACTATTCCGCAAAAGGAACTCAATGACCGTCTGTCCGAGATAGTAAAAGAAGTGAAGCCAGACATTGTATACACGCCGAGCGGAAAAGACTTGAACCGCGACCACCGTCTCGTTTTTGAAGCAACACTCGTCGCTACTCGTCCGGTTCCTGGAAGTTCGGTGCAAAAGCTCCTCTGCTACGAAGTCGTTTCGGAAACCGAGTGGGGGAGAAGTTTCGGCGTGTTTAGTCCCACCTATTATGTGCCGCTTACAAAGGATGACATTCGTTTGAAATTAGACGCCATGAAGATGTATCAAAGCGAACTGCGGCAGTTTCCGCATCCGCGGTCTCTTGAGGTTCTTGAAATGCACGCGAAACTTCGCGGCTCTGAAATTGGCTGTCAATTTGCGGAGGCGTTTGAGCTTATCCGCTTGATTGCGTAGCGGTGCCTTGATGCACTCCCAGACAAGGAAAGAGACCTCCTGTCTTGTTTTGTCGTTTAGCAAACAAATCAGCCATTACTGTAGTTATCTATATGGCTATACCATGGCTCATAAACGCTTTAACAAGTGGGAAATGCCGCACATAGAGCACGGTAAACCGACCAAATGGAATTGGTTGGTTTTGTATCCCGATGGCCTTACGCTTGGGAGTCATACCGATATCGGAGCGTACACTTTGCTCGTGGCAAAGCACGGTATAGAGATCGAGGATGAGGTGCAGATCGGTTCGCACTGCGCTATCTATTCGTACTCCACAATCGACGGTAAAGCGGGGAAGGTCGTATTAAAGAAAAATTGTCGCGTCGGGACGCACAGTTCAGTTATGCCCGGCGTGACAATCGGGGAGAATTCTATCGTAGGCGCTCACAGTTTCGTCATTAAGGACGTTCCACCAAACACTACAGTGGTGGGGGTGCCAGCGAAACCCATAAAGAAACTGAATAACTTATGACGCATAACTGAATAACAGAGAAGTCTTTCAAGTTATTCAGTTATAGGTTATTCAGTGATACGTTATGGTCATTATACATTACCCGCTCGCAAAACCGCACATCGGAAAAGAAGAGGAACGAGCGGTACTTAAAACGCTTCGCTCCGGCGTTCTTAGCATGGGTCCCGCCATAACGGAGTTTGAGAAGCGTTTTGCCAGATTTGTTGGAACAAAATACGCCGTGGCTGTTTCAAGCGGAACGGCGGGCTTGCACCTTGCACTTATCGGCGCGGGCATCAAAGAGGGAGATGAGGTTATCACCTCGCCGTTTTCGTTTGTCGCCTCTGCGAACGCGATTTTGTATGTCGGAGCGACACCGGTATTTACAGATGTTGACCCGAATACCTTCAACATTGACCCTATGGGTATCGAAAAGAAAATCACTCCGCGAACGAAGGCTATCCTAGTCGTGCATATCTTCGGGCAATCGGCAGACATGAACCAAATTCTCGCGTTGGCAAGGAAGCACAAACTCAAAATCATTGAAGACGCGTGCGAAAGTTTAGGCGCGACTTATAAGGGCGGGGAAAACGGCATAGCGCGGATGGTGGGTACGTTTGGCGAGTCAGGAGTCTTCGCGTTTTATCCTAATAAACAAATGACCACAGGAGAAGGCGGGATGATAGTGACGAATAGCAAGAAACTCTGTGCTCTCCTTCGGAGTCTCCGCAATCAAGGACGCGGAAAGAATATGCAATGGCTTTCACACGAGCGGCTGGGGTACAATTACCGGATGGATGAGATGAGCGCGGCGCTCGGTCTAGTCCAGCTCCGGAAAATCCGATTTCTTATACGCGAGCGTCAAAAAATAGCCGTCTGGTATCACCGTTTTCTATCGAAGCAGGCCTGCGGCATACAGCCGCTTAAGGTGGCAATTGGCAATACAAATACCTGGTTTGTCTATCCTGTACTCCTTCCTAGCGGCGTCAATAGAAATAGCGTAGTAGAGCGCATGGAAAAGCGCGGGATAAACACCAAGCCGTATCTTCCCTCCATCCATCTATTCGGCTTTTATAAAAAGCGATTCGGTTTCAAGAAAGGGGATTTCCCGATATCCGAAGAAGTGAGCGAGCGCGTACTCGCGCTTCCGTTTTATATAGGACTTACTAAGAATGACATAGGACTTATCGTAGACGCGTTAACAGAGTCATTAGCCTAGTTTGTATGCGGAATATATTTAAAGGGAAAACCATTTTAGTCACCGGCGGCACCGGTTCCATCGGTTCGGAAATAGTGCGTCAGCTACTTAGAATGAAGCCAAAATCCATTCGCGTCTTTGCGCGGCACGAAGACCGTCATCACCAGCTGATGCAGGAACTCGCGAAGCATGCGGACACGGTACGCTTTGTTGTCGGCGACATACGAGACAAAGAACGGCTTATGCTTGCGATGGAGGGAGTGGATATCGTGTTCCACGCCGCGGCGCTAAAGCACGTGCCACTTTGCGAATACAATCCGTTTGAAGCGGTAAAGACCAACATAGTCGGCACGCAAAATGTGATTGAGGCGGCTCGCGCCGAGGGCGTCTCGCACGTCATCGGTATTTCCACCGATAAAGCCACTGAACCAGAGGGCGTACTCGGCGTTTCCAAACTCATGGCGGAGAAGTTGTTTCTATCAACCTATTTTTACAAAGGCAATACAAAAACAAAATTCACCTGCGTTCGTTTTGGCAATGTCTTGGGGAGCAGGGGGAGCATCCTCTCTCTCATTAAGCGGCAAATCGCGCAGAATCAAAAAGTAACGGTCACCGACCCTAAAATGACACGCTTCCTTATGACGATTCCGCAAGCGGTATCGCTCCTCCTTGACACGGCCGCAAAAGGGAAAGGCCAGGAAATCTTTGTGTTAAAAATGCCATCCGTGCGTTTGGGCGATTTAATAGAAGAGGCCATCGGTTATTTCGCTCCGCTTTACGGAAAAAAGGCGTCGGAGGTCCGGACGGCTATCGTCGGTAAGCGAGACGGAGAGAAACTGCACGAGAAACTCCTCGCCGAACACGAAAGAGGGCTCGCGCTTGAAACCAAAGATTTGTACATTCTTACGCCACACAGAAGAGTGTCCGCGCTGTACAGGAAAATCTACAAGGCCAATCCTCTTCGTGCGGGCGACAAGAGCTTTTCTTCGGAGTACGCGCCGAAACTATCGCGAAAGGCATTACGCGCCCTTGTTTCAAGGGCCGCCAAGAGTTACTTGTAGCGAAGATGGGGACTGCCGCCCGCTATTCGGGTGGGGAAAACGCGTAACCAATATGAGTTTTAACATCCTACGAAAAATCGGCAACCTGCTTTCCCTTTTTTACCGCACCTTTGGGGGGTACAAGTGGCACATCATGCTCATGGCGTTTTTGAGCTTTATTAGCGGCCTCTTAGAAGGCATCGGCGTCACGGCAATCATCCCTCTTTTTTCCGTCATCGGTGGCGGCGGAGGAGGACCCGAAGACAGCATCTCGCTTGCCATAGCGGCATTTTTTCGTTACCTCCATTTGCCGTTCACTCCCAAATTCCTCCTTTTCTTCATGGTCGCGCTTTTCTTTGCTAAGGCGCTCTTTTTGCTTCTTTCACAGCAGATTACTTCAAGGATTATGGCTGATTTCGAGAAGCGGATGAGAAGCAAACTGCTTTCTCTCACTTTTAACGCCAACTGGCCGTTTCTCTCTTCGCAAAGAGTCGGACACCTCGGACAGATGGTTATCACGGAGGTCTCCAACAGTTCCGCGATACTGTACTACTTAAGCAGCGCGATGCTCGTCTTGGCCAATCTGGTAATTTATACAGGATTGGTTTTTAATCTATCCGGAGTTGTGGCCGCGCTCGCGTTTCTTTCGGGGCTCGTCATCTTTTTCAGCTTTTTGCCCCTGCTTCGCACGACCAAAATCATCGCGGCCTCAATGGTTCGTCAGAACAAAAGAATCGCGCACTTCGCCGGCGAACATATTATCGGCGCCAAAACCCTAAAGTCCATGGCTCTTGAAGCGCCTGTGCTAAAAAGGGGAGACGGTCTGCTATCGACAATGAAGGCCCTTTATCTCCGGTCGTGCCTTTTAAAGAACATTACCGACGCTCTCCTACAACTCGTGGGAGTATTCTTTGTTGTCGGCCTATTCGCCTTTTTGTACAAGACGTCCGCGTTTGAATTCGCATCTTTCGCGGTGATGGTGTACGCACTCAACAAAATCATTACGAATGTCCAGTACACGCAGAATCACGCTCACGTTATCAGCGCTTCGATCCCGTATCTTGCGAGCATCGCGCGCTATGAAGATGAGGCAACGCAAAATCGGGAGGAAGACAGCGGCATCGCTCCGTTTCGTCTTGAAAAGGAAATTGTTTTTAGGGACGTGGGTTTCGAGTATCGCTCCGATAAGCCATCCATTTCCCGCGTAAACCTATCAATCAAAAAAGGCGAGATGGTGGGACTCATCGGCCCATCAGGCGCCGGTAAGACGACGGTTGTTGACTTACTCCTGCGGCTTATCAAACCAAATACCGGAGCAATTACTGTAGACGGCGTAGATATTTCCAGTGTGAATCTCGATGAATGGCGCTCTCAAATCGGATATATGTCGCAAGATGTCTTTCTGCTGAACGATACGATAGAAAATAACATCAGATTTTATTCCGCGGAAATAAGCGAGCAGGATATGATTCGCGCCGCGAAACTTGCGAATATCTATGATTTTGTGGTTAGCCAGCCGAATGGATTTTCTACAGATGTGGGAGAAAGGGGGTTGTCGCTTTCGGTCGGACAACGCCAGAGAATCGCGCTCGCAAGAGTACTCGCGCGAAAGCCGCGCGTGCTTATTTTAGACGAAGCGACGAGCGCGCTTGATAATGAATCCGAAGCCCTTATACGAAAGTCCATGGAGGAACTGCGCAAGAAAATGACCATCATTGTAATTGCCCACAAACTCTCGATCGTTTTGGGCGCCGACAGGCTCTTTATTCTTGATGGTGGTACTGTCGTCGAAGAAGGAAAACCGAGCGAACTGCTCAAAAAAGCAGATTCCCGCTTTTCCACGCTGCATGCTCGAAGTTAGTAAAGCACAACCACGATCCCGTTAGAGACCGCTTCGCAGTCTACGACTACTTCGCCACGGAAACGCACGATGAATAACCTTATGCACGCAGTATTAACAACTAGCATGTACAGAGAATCCTTCGCAAATAGGCGGAGCGTTTCCTGTCTCTAACGGGATGAAATTATTTTTTATAGGCTGGTCCGGGAAGGAACTTGGAATGCTCGACGCAATTGCGCTTCTTAAGAAGCATCATGACATTGTGTATGTCGTCGGCGTCAAGGCGGAGTTTGAGGCGTGTAGAAATGAATTTCCTGGAACTATCTTCCACGACTACATTGACGCTCTTCACGGCGTGCCGCCGGCAGAATTTCAAGCGAACATTCAACCCGCTGACGCCGACCTCTTGAAACAACTGTACGAAACCGAATCAATCGTGCTAACGATGATGAACAAGCACTTTGAGCGTAAAACAGTTACCGAACGGAGATTTCTTTATTATAATTACGTTTCCTATTGGGACGCGACTATCAAAAAATACGCGCCGGATGCCGTTATCTTTCCGACTATTCCGCACACCGTCTATGACTTCGTGATTTATTCACTCGCGAAACTCTACGGCATAAGGACCATCATGATGGAGCCGACGTGGATTTCCGACCGCGTGGTCATCATGCGCGATTATATAAAGGGTCCGGACTTTCTTTATAAAAAGATAGTGCCACCCGCGGATATTTCTTTGGCGAAACTTTCTCCCGATATGCGTAAAGAATATGAACTCCAAACACGCGGTAACTCCGACGCGACCCCGGTTTTCGTAAAGAACATTAAACATAAGTATTCAGGAATGCGCCTTTTTCGGATTAAACTTCGTTCTCTCTTTACCACCATCACTGTGCACAAAGACATTCTAGTCGTGTGGAAAGTCTTCACGCGTTTCTTCCGAAGGTTCAGGCCACACCTGCGGAAAGAATACGAGCATTTTGCCGTGGCGCCTGATTTCACTACGCCATACGTGTATTTCCCGCTGCATTACCAACCCGAGCGGAATTCTTCGCCGCAAGGCGACATATTCGTTGACCAATTGTATTTGGCGAAAGTGCTTGCCTCGTCACTCCCAGCGGGTTGGAGGGTGTATGTAAAAGAGCATCCGACGCAGTGGCTCTATCGCGGCCTTGATTTTTTCAGTTATCGATTTCGCGGGTACTACGAAGCGCTCGGCAGGATTCCGAATGTGAAAATCGTGCCAATTGATACCGACACCTATACACTGACGGCACGCTCGCGCGCGGTCGCGACAATTACCGGCACAGCCGGTTTTGAGGCAGTGGTGCGCGGAAAACCTGTTTTGGTGTTCGGATATCCTTGGTATCGCGGGGCGCCTGGGGTATTTGAGGTAAACAGTCTTGCGTCTTGCCGCAAGGCGCTTCAAGAAATACATGATGGGTTCACGTTCGGCAAAGACGACGTACTCCGCTACCTTCACCTCTTGGACGCCAATTCATTTCATGGATACATCGACAGGGACGGACAGATTATATCTTCGCTTTCTCCACGCGAAAATGCCGAGAATCTCGCATTTCATATTTCATCTCTTTTGCAAAATGTCTGGGAACCCTCAAAAACCATATGAAAACAATAATTATTCAAGCGCGCATGAATTCTAAGCGCCTTCCAGGGAAAGTCCTGAAGGACCTTTGCGGCAAGCCGCTCTTGTGGCATGTCGCTGTGCGCGCGAAGAAATCCAAGCTTGCCGACAAAGTGATTGTTGCGACGAGTGCGGAAAAAAGCGACGACCCCATCGTGGCGCTTTGCGAGAGCGAGGGTGTCAAATGCTATCGCGGCTCTTTGGATAATGTACTCCTGCGATATGTTGGCGCCGCGCGAGAATCCAAAGCAACGACCATTGTGCGCGTAACGGCCGATTGCCCCCTTATTGACCCGGACATCATTGACAGGTGCATTACGTCATTTGAAACCTCCGGCGCGGACTATGTAAGCAACGTACACCCCGAACCGAATACATTTCCGCGCGGGTTTGATGTGGAGGTATTTTCTTTGGGAGCATTGGAAAAGGCGGAAATGGGAGCAAAAGAGACGTACGATAAAGAGCATGTCACCCCATTTATCTTGAAAAACAAAGGAGGGGAGTTTGTGATCGGACCTACGGTAACCGCGTCTCCAGAATACGCCCGTTCCTACCGGCTGTGCGTGGATTATGAGGAAGATTACGCGCTGATGGAGAGAATATATAAGCAGTTTTATAAAGAAGGGGAGCACATCAATGTCCCCGCGCTTTTGACATTTCTGGATGCGCATCCGGAATGGCTCGCGTGAAGCGGTAATGGTAAGAAACATGATTGTCGTTATTGATTATGGCATGGGCAACGTCGGGTCGGTGAAAAACGCGCTTGATTTTTTAGGCGTGGACTCCACACTCTCAAGGAAAGAAGAAGACCTGCGAAGGGCCAGCCATATTATTCTGCCTGGCGTCGGGGCGTTCAACGACGGAATGAATAATTTGAAGAATTTTGGCCTCATTCCCGTTTTGAAGGAGGAGGTCCTCAAAAAAAAGAAGCCCATGCTCGGCATATGTCTCGGTCTCCAGCTCCTCGCCGAGAAAGGGGAGGAAGGGGGAGACCACGAAGGGCTAGGGATTATCAAAGGCACAGTTCGTCGTTTTCGCGTGGATTCAAAGAGATTCCGGATTCCTCACATCGGTTGGAACGATGTGTCGCCCGTGGGCGACAACATTCTCTTTAATGGCATTTCGTCAACGATTTTTTACTTCGTTCACAGTTTTTTTCTGGAACCGACAAATAAAGACGTGATTGCGGCTACCTGTTCCTATGGCGAGGAGTTTACCGCGGCAATCAGGGAAAAGAATATATTCGGGACGCAGTTCCATCCGGAGAAGAGCCAGAAGAGCGGTCTAGCGTTATTAAAGAACTTCATAAATTATGCTTAAAACCCGGGTCATACCTTGTCTTACAATCAAGGACCTTCGACTTGTTAAGAGCATAAGATTTTCCGAGCATAGAAATATCGGAAGCTACATCGCGGCCGCCCGTGTATTTAACGCGCGCGATGTTGACGAAATGCTCGTGCTTGACCTTGATGCAGAGCGCGAGGGGCTTCATCCCAAGCTTATTCAGGACATCGCCAAGGAATGTTTTATGCCTCTTACCGTTGGCGGAGGAGTAAAAACGCTTGAGGATATTTCTTTGCTGCTTCGGCTCGGAGCCGATAAAGTTTCTATAAATAGCGCCGCGGTTTTGGACCCAGAGCTTATTAAAGCGGCCTCGTCTCAATTTGGAAGCCAGTGCGTAGTCGTGTCCATAGACGCGCGCCTTAGGAGCGGCGGCTACGAAGTCTTTACGCACGGAGGAAGCAGAAATACAGGCCTATCTCCAGCTTTGTGGGCAAAGGAAGCGGAAATAAGAGGCGCGGGAGAAATTTTCCTCACCTCGATTGACCACGACGGTTGCATGGACGGGTACGACCTTTCTTTGGTGAAGAGTGTCGTCGAGGCGGTTTCGCTTCCCGTCATTGCTTCCGGAGGAGCGGGTAACGAAGCGCACTGCACGCGCGTTGTAAAGGAAGGCGGAGCATCGGCCGTTTCCGCCGCAAGCATCTTCCAATACACAGAGATTACCCCTAACATGATAAAAGAGGAGCTGGCAAAATCAGGCGTGGAAGTGAGACTATAATAGAATAGGCTATGCCTAAAACATTCGAGTATTGCAAAAAATGCGTTATGCCAAATACGAAGCCAGACCTTTTCTTCGACGAAAAGGGCGTGTGTGACGCGTGCCTTTCCGCGAAACTTAAGGAAGCGATTGATTGGGATGGGCGCAAGCGCGAATTTGAAAAGGATATTGTCGCGGAGTACAAAGGCAAAACGCCTGGGAATTATGACTGCATCATTCCTGTTTCGGGGGGCAAAGACAGCCACTACCAGGTGTACCTCATGAAAGAAGTGTACAAAATGAATCCGCTTCTTATCTCCTTCGAGTCAAGCTACCGCACGCCGCTTGGACGGAAGAATCTAGACAATATCAGAAAAGCTTTCGGCGTAGACCTTATCGTCTTTGAGAAAAACTTTGATGTGTACCGGAAGATGTCAATTGAATCATTCAAGCGGGTAGGAGATGAGTTTTGGCCAAACCATGTAGGCATTTTTACCGTGCCAGTCAGGTTCGCGGTGCAGATGAAGATACCGCTCATTGTGTGGGGGGAAAATTCCCAGCTTGAATATGGAGGTCCGAAAGCGGCGCGCATGGCGAATACTCTTGACCGGCGCTGGCTCGAAGAATTCGGAGGCCTTCTCGGACTTCGCGTTGAAGACATGGTTGGCGTGGAAGGCATCACGCGAAATGAGCTCCTCCCTTACTTTTATCCTTCTGCGGAGGAACTGCGCGCAGCGGGAATCAAAGGAATCTTCCTCGGGTATTATTTCAAGTGGGACGCTCGCGCGGAGGTGAAGCTCGTGACGCAGTATGGTTTTTCAGTTAAGAAAGACGGTCCGGTTGAGGGCACATTTACCAATTACGAGAACCTTGATGAAGCATTCCAGTCCGTTCACGATTATTTGAAATTTGTGAAGTTTGGATTCGGCCGCGCCACCGACCACGCCTCGCTTGATATTAGAAACGGACGTTTGACGCGACAGGAGGGCGTGGCGCTGGTAAAAAAGTTCGACGGCAAATATCCACAAAAAGGAGCCAAAGCATTTTTGCGTTATTCCGGAATGAGCAAAAAAGAATTCGACAAAATTATTGATTCGTTTACCGACAAAGCCCTTTTTATGCTCGGAAGAGACGGAAAACTCTTGCGAGATTCGGGCGGCAACTTGATGAAAAAATATCAAGATTACGGACCGTGCATCTAACGGTTTTAGAAACTTATGAACCTTACGTTACGCAAGGCGAATAAAAGCGATTCGCGGTTTCTGTTTGAGCTTCGAAACGAGGAGGAGGTGCGGTGCGTTTCAAGGAACACCGCACCGATTGCTTTTTCCGACCATAAGAAATGGTTTGAAAAGAAGCTTGCAAGTTCCGTCAGTCTTATCCTTATCGCCGAGGAAAATGGGACGCCTATCGCCCAAACAAGATTCGACGCAAAAGGGCAATATGCCGAAGTCAGCGTCGCGGTAGTTTCCGCCTTCCGAGGAAAGGGTTACGGAACTAAAATCATCGCTGATGCAACCAAGCTCTTCTTTAAGAAATACACAAAAGTATTCGCCGTACGCGCTTACGCGAATCTAGGAAATGCCGCTTCGGTTAAGAGTTTCTCCAGAGCCGGTTACCGCCATCTCGGGGAGGTTGACGACGAAGGCACGACTAGGCATCTCCTCGTATTCGAACGATTAAACTGACTCCTTGATGAGATAGGCTGGGGGCGTATTTGCAAACGCAAGGGAGCGAAGATGTATGCTTTTCCCCTTGAAGTATTCATGCACGGCATCAGATTCGCCGTGCCCGCGCACGCCGTATTCGTCAAAGACCACGATACCGCCGGGGGAGACGAGCGGATATAGATTTTTGAGAATAGCGAGCGTTCCTTCGTAATTGTCAACATCAAGATAGAGGAGCGCGATTCGAAATCCCAGATTTTTTTCAGCGTACGCTTTGGTGGTTTTCGCGACATCGCCCGCGACAAGTTCAACATTCTCAATACCCATCGCGCGCAGGTTCGCAAGAATACTTTCCTTGTCGGCCAGCTTTTTGTCGTGCATGTCGAGTACTTTCTTGTCTTCTCTTCGTTTGAACGAAATGTCCCGCGCCGCGTCAAAGAAATCAAACCCCACGATTTTTCGCCCCGTGTGCGGTGTGAGGAGCCGGGAAATTTTCCCAAACGTATAGATTCCGCTTCCTTTGAACACTCCGCACTCCACGATATCTCCTGGGACGGTACCCACCATCTTCAAGAGTTCATATCTTGCGAGGATTTTTTGCAAACGATCCACTCCGGTCTTCGCGAGAAATTCGTCGTAGAGAGCAAGATTTTTATTGACACTCGATTTGTCTTTGGACATGAAAGTATCGTATTATATTTCACGCTTCTTTACAAGAATCAGTCTCCAAACAAACGTTACTTTTACGGCTGTTTCTAGGTTGTAATATCGCTATATGGCAAAACCTAAAATACTTATATTGGGAGGAGCAGGATACGTCGGCGGGCATATGACCGACCTATTTATCGCAAAAGGATACGCTGTGACTGTCTATGATTCTCTTCTTTATGAGTCAAGATTCTTGAAGGACGTCCCATTCATCCGGGGGGATGTTCGCGAAGAAACAAAACTCTCCGCGCTTCTGCCACAGTTTGATATAGTGGTGGCGCTTGCCGCGATAGTAGGGGATGAGGCCTGCGCGCTTGACCACACGGTCACGAAAGCAGTTAACGTGGAATCAATCAGGTGGCTCTCAAAGCATTTCAAAGGTAAGATTATTTTCGCCTCAACATGTTCGGTATACGGAGCAAACGGCCGAGTGTTAAGCGAAGATTCCCCAACTTCGCCGCTTTCTTTGTACGCGGAAACGAAAATTGAGGCCGAAAAGATATTGCTTGCCTCTCCGCATAAAGATAAGCATATCATTTTCCGATTTGCCACTCTGTTTGGGCTTGGAGATAGGTTTACCCGTCCTCGCTTTGACCTCGTGGTCAATGCGTTTTCCAAAAATGCCGCGGCTGGCGAAACACTGAAAGTATTCGGCGGAGATAGATGGCGTCCGCTTGTACATGTCAAAGACATCGCGGAAGCGACGCTGTACGCAGTCGAGAATAATCTTTCCGGACTATATAATGTGGCACAAAGCAATTGGCAAATCGCAAGCATCGCGAAGGAAGTGCAATTCTTGGCTCCGGGGAAAATAGGCATGCAACAAATCAAGTTGCGGTCGGAGGACCTCCGGGATTATAAAGTGTCAGGAAAGAAGCTTGAGAAAAAAGGCTTCGCGCCTAAGCGCACTTTGAAGGACGGCATCCGCGAAGTTTACGCGCTCGTTTCGGAAGGAAGAATCAAAAATACGGCTGACCCGGCGTATTCCAACGCCGCATTTCTTAAAATCAAGTCATCATAAGCATTCGTTTATCAGTTTTAAATCACCATGGCTAGACTTATCAAAGGAGATACTCACATTGATGAACGCGGCACGCTTCGTTTTATCAATGGATTCGACCTCGCCGGAGTCAAAAGATTCTATCAGGTGGAAAATCATCGCGCCCACTTTATCAGGGCGTGGCATGGGCATAAACGCGAGCAGAAGTATATGTATGTCGCCTCCGGAAGCGTGTATGTCGGAGTAGTGGATTTAAAGACAAAAGAAATCCAAAAATTCATACTTTCCGCCGAGAAACCCAGCATTCTTGAAATTCCTGGAAACACGGCGCATGGTTTTATGAATCTTTCGGAGCACACGAAAATTATCTTCTTCTCCACCGCGACGCTTGAAGAAAGCAAGAAGGATGACCTTCGGTTTCCTTGGGACAAATGGAATATATGGGATATTAAGTTCTACTAATTAATACAAACTGCGAAGTCATTAAAAGTGCAAAGCACAATACACAAAAAACCAAACAAAGCATCAAAGCACAAAAAGAAGAAATACGCTCTTATTTGTGGTTTGAAATCTTTTGTGTTTTTGTTTAGTTTTTTGTGCGGTTTGTGTTTTGGGAGTTTGATTTCCAATGATTCCCTACAGCAGACAAAGCATCAATGAGGACGATATATCGGCCGTGACCGCGGTACTTCGTTCTGATTGGCTAACCCAAGGGCCGAATGTCGCGGCCTTCGAAAAGGCGCTCGCCGAGTGTTGTGGTGCGAAGTTCGCCGTAGCCGTTCCAAACGGAACCGCCGCGCTCTATATTGCCTACAAGGCGGCTGGACTTAAAGAGGGCGATGAGATTATCACCTCGCCCAATACCTTTGTCGCGACTTCTAACATGGCGCTTGTATGCGGAGCAAAGCCTGTCTTTTGCGATATTCGCTCCGATACGCGGAACATTGACGAGACGAAAATAGAATCCCTCATCACAAAAAAGACGAAGGCAATCGTGCCGGTGCATTTTGCGGGCCACCCTTGCGAGATGAACGCGATAGAGAAGGTCGCGAAAAAACACGGTTTGCTCGTCATTGATGACGCTTGCCATGCCATCGGCGCGGAATACCATGGGAAGAAGATCGGGGGACAGAGCGACCTCTCTGTCTTTAGTTTTCATCCGGTGAAACCCATCACGACTGGCGAAGGCGGCGCGATTCTTACGAACAACGAAAAGTATTACAAACGCATGATTGTTTTGCGCACGCACGGCATCACGAAGGACCCGAAAAAGACCGAAACAATTGGCAAGTGGTTCTACGAAATGGTTGAGCTCGGATTTAACAATCGGATTACCGATATCCAGTGCGCGCTAGGGTCTTCACAGCTGAAGCGACTCCAGCAGTTTCAAGCAAAACGCGAGGCAGTCGCTAATTATTATTTTAAGGCATTAAAACATGAGTCCCGGATTATTCTGCCGGTTTGTTTGCCGGCTATAAAACACAGCTGGCATCTATTTGCCATTGAAGTGCGCGACACGGCGAAGCGCAGGGCCGTCTTCGACCATTTGCAGAAAAACGGCATTGGCGCGCAGGTGCACTACATTCCCGCCCACTATCAGCCGTACTACAAGAAGCTCGGCTACGGAAGAAAGCGTTATCCGAACGCGGAACACTATTATACCGGGGCGATATCGCTCCCCATCTATCCGGACCTGAGCCAAGCCGACCAGGATTTTGTGATTGAGAAGCTTCGTGAAGCGCTCAAGATGTGAAAACACAAAACACAGTTGGGAAAAACACAAAACACAGTACACAAAAAGCCAAACAAAGCACAGAGACTCAAACAATCACAAACTAGGCCGTCTGTGTTTCGGGAAGTTTGTGAGAGTTTGTTTGGTTTTTTGTGTACTGTGCTTTGGGAAGTTTAGATTAGCGAAGCCCTAACCACCGCCTCCGGCGGTGACTGAACACAAGGTTCTACCGTTGCGTTAAAATATCATAGCTCCAGTCTGGAAGGCACTACTCGGAGCTATGAAATCAAACTACAAACGT
>Ga0209211_10000670_pt1 | contig 68461 bp, 57 predicted proteins | sample RifGroA2_FD_183992 | JGI IMG/M metagenome (GOLD analysis project Ga0209211, IMG submission 183992) | Groundwater microbial communities from Rifle, Colorado, USA - Groundwater A2 (SPAdes) (version 2) | ecosystem: Environmental > Aquatic > Deep subsurface > Groundwater | place: Rifle, Colorado... | reverse complement strand
CCGCCGCTCCTGCCATCCATGGCCCGCTCGGCAGAGGATGCCCACCCCCGACGTCCAGTTGAACTGGTGGGGCCTGGAATGGGGAAAGCCGAAGATTTCCGCGAGACCGCGTTACGCACGCTGTGCACTATCTCCCGTGCGTTGTGCACTGGCCTCTGCGCGCAGTGCAGCGTCTTGTCGCTTCGTCTTGACTGACAAGTTGTCGCGCTAGACCAAGAAAGACGCCTGGCGAAAATCGCGATTGGATTGAAATGCTGGAGTGTGCAGAGTCAATTCGACGTCGCGCAGAGCCGATGCTCTTCAATTCCAGACCGAGCCGAGCAAGTTCAGTGGGACGCCGGGGGTGGGCATCTTCCGCCGAGCGGGCCATGGATTGCAGGCGCGGCGACATGCATGGATGCATAAGTGCCGCGGGCGCAGGATGCGCAGGAACGGCCGGCCAGTAAAAAACAGGATGTTTTTTCCTGGACGCGGCGGAGGATGCCTACCTCCGGCGGCCGCGCGGAAGTTCTGGGCGGTGAATAGAAAAGCGAGAATCGAGAAGCTTCGCGGCTTAAGCCGCTCCTACAGGGGCGAGGTTATTCGGCCAGGGTTAGGAGGGACGCGTTGCCTCCGGCGGCGGTGGTGTTGATCGTCAGCGTGCGTTCGCTGGCGAACTTGAGCAGGTAGTGCGGGCCGCCCGCCTTCGGGCCGGTACCGGACAGACCTTCGCCGCCGAACGGCTGCACGCCGACCACCGCGCCGATCTGGTTGCGGTTGACGTAGCAGTTGCCGACCCGGACCGTGCGCACGATTTTCTCGACCGTGCTGTCGATGCGCGAGTGGATGCCGAGCGTCAGGCCGTAGCCGGTGGCGTTGATTTCGGCCAGCACCTTGTCCAGGTCGCGGGCGTCGTAGCGGATCACGTGCAGCACCGGGCCGAACACTTCGCGGTTCAATTGCGACAGCGATTGCAGTTCGTAGGCGCGCGGCGCAAAGAAACTGCCGTGCTTGCAGGCGTCGCCCAGGCGCACCGCCTTGATCAGCTTGGCTTCCTTGTCCATGCGCTCGGCGTGCGCGACCAGGATTGCGCGCGCGTCTTCGTCGATCACCGGACCGACGTCGGTCGACAACAAGGCCGGATCGCCGACCACCATCTCGTCCATGGCGCCCGACAACATGGTGATGACCTTGTCGGCGATGTCGCTCTGCACGAACAGGATGCGCGCCGCCGAGCAGCGCTGGCCGGCCGAATCAAAGGCGGCCGTCATGGCGTCCTTGACCAGTTGCTCGGGCAGGGCCGACGAATCGGCGATCAAGGCATTCTGGCCGCCGGTTTCGGCAATCAAGGTCGCCAGCGCGGCGTTGCGCGCAGCCAGCGCGCGATTGATCGCCCACGCGGTTTCGGTGGAACCGGTGAACACCACGCCGCTGACGCGCGGATCGCGGGTCAGCGCGGCGCCTACCGTGGCGCCGTCGCCAGGAAGGAACTGCAGCACGTCTTCCGGTACGCCGGCTTCGTGCAACAGCTTCACGGCGAAATGCGCGATCAGGTTGGTCTGCTCCGCCGGCTTGGCGATCACGCTATTGCCCGACGCCAGCGCCGCGGCAATCTGGCCCATGAAGATAGCCAGCGGGAAATTCCACGGGCTGATGCACACGAATACACCGCGGCCATGCAGCTGCAGTTCGTTGGATTCGCCGGTCGGTCCGGGCAGTTTCTCCGGATGGCCGAACAGCTTGTGCGCCTGCACCGCGTAATAGCGGCAGAAATCCACGGCTTCGCGCACTTCCGCCACCGAGGCGGACAGCGACTTGCCGGCTTCCTTCACGCACAGCGCGATCAACTCCGGCATGCGGGCTTCCATCAGCTCCGCTGCGTATTCCAGGATCTTGGCGCGCGCGGCGGCCGGCAGGTGATCCCAGTCATTGAACGCGGCCTGGGCGTTGACCAGCGCCTGTTCGACCTGGGCCGCGTCGCTCGCCTGCCAATGCCCGATCACGTCGCGGCGGTCGGCAGGATTGGTCACGGCGGTGGTCGCGCCCGTGCCCTTGCTGCCGGGCACCAGCGGCGCCGCCTGCCAGGATTTCACCGAGGCGTTGACCTGGTCGGCGAGCACGCTGAGCTCTTGATCGTTGGCGAGATTGACGCCCATGGAATTCTTCCTGTCGGCAAAGATGGCGGACGGTTGCGGGATGTGCGGATGGGGCTTGCTGGCGAATGCGCTTACCGTGGCCACCGGATCGGCGACCAATTCGGCCGGAGGAAGACTCTCATCCGTGATCCGATTCACAAAACTGCTATTGGCCCCGTTTTCCAGCAATCGCCGCACCAGATAAGGCAGCAAGTCCTCATGCGACCCGACCGGCGCATACACCCGGCAGGGAACATTCAGGTGCTGCTCGCCGATGGTCTCGGCATACAAGTGATCGCCCATGCCGTGCAGGCGCTGGAATTCGAAGTCCCTGCCCTGGGCAAGGTGATGGATCGCGGCGATGGTCTGCGCGTTGTGCGTGGCGAACATCGGATAAAGCGCATCGCTGGCGGCGAACATCTTGCGCGCGCAGGCCAGGTAGCTGACGTCGGTGTTGGGCTTGCGCGTGAACACCGGATAGCCGGCCAGCCCCTCGGTCTGCGCCTTCTTGATCTCGGCATCCCAGTACGCGCCTTTGACCAGGCGCATCGGCAGGCGTCGACCGGTGCGACGGGCCATGTCGACGATGAAGTCGATCACGAACGGGGCGCGCTTGAGGTAGGCCTGGACGGCCAGGCCATAGCCCTGCCAGCCGTCTAGCGACGGGTCGGCGTAGGCAGCGGCGATGACATCCAGCGACAGCTCGAGGCGGTCGGATTCTTCGGCGTCGATGGTGAAGCCGATGCCCTGGGCCTTGGCCAGTTGCGCCAGCTCGACGATGTTGGGCACCAACTCGGCCAGCACGCGGGCGCGCTTGGCGAATTCATAGCGCGGGTGCAGCGCCGACAGCTTGATCGAGATCGACGGCGCGGCGAACACATCGGGATACGGTCCGCCCGATCCCAGGGCGACGATGGCGTCGCGGTAGGCCTCCAGATAACGCCGGGCGTCATGCGCGGTGAAGGCGCCTTCGCCGAGCATGTCGAACGAATAACGGTAGTTGGCGTTGTCGCCCTTGCGCGAGCGCTCCAGTGCCTCGCTGATGGTCCGCCCCATGACGAACTGGTGGCCCATGATGCGCATGGCCTGGCGCACGGCCAGGCGGATCGCCGGCTCGCCCATGCGGCCGATCAGGCGCCCGAACGCGCCCATGGCGTTGCGCCGGGTCTCATCGGCCAGGTTGACGATGCGGCCGGTCAGCATCAGGCCCCAGGTCGAGGCATTGACCAGCACCGAGGTGGAACGGCCGACATGGGCATCCCAGTCGGCATCGCCGAGCTTGTCGCGAATCAGCTTGTTGGCCGTGTCCTGGTCCGGAATGCGCAGCAGCGCTTCGGCCACGCACATGAGCAGCACGCCCTCTTCCGAACTGAGGTCGTATTCGCGCATGAATGCCTCGACCATGGCCGGATCGGCGGCGCGGATACGCGTGCGCTCCACCAGCGAGACCGCCGTCGCCTGCACGGCCGACTGTTCAGCCTCGGGAAGGCGCGCCTGGTCAAGCAGCTCCTCGAGGTGCTCGTCCTCGTCGCGAAGCGTGGCGGCGGTGATGCGCTGGCGAAGCGGCGACCAGGCCACGGGCAATTCGGAGCTGATGATGGGGGTCACGGAAGTCCCGTCGGAGGCTATGCGGCGCGCATGCGAGCCAGCAATTCTAGTCGCCGGGACGCATCCGGGCAAAGCAGACGGCCGGGTGTGCGGCCGGGAACGGCCCGGCTCGGCTTGCCGCCAGACCCGGCGGGAGCGTAAAATTCGCGAGTTTTCCGGCCTGGTCCCGCGTGCGGTGCGGCGTGGAGATGGATGTGATCGAGTTGATTCCGTCAGGTAGTGCCGGATCGCTTGTGCAACTCAGGTTGCGTCCTCGCCGCGCTTTGACCGCCCAGCAGTTCCGGGGGCTGTTTGCGCTGCTTGCCGCGGCGACGTGGGCGGTGGCCTTGCTCTCCTATGTTCAAGGCAACGTGTTTGCGCCGGCGTTTGCGTTGCTCGATAGCGCCCTGGTGGCGGTATCGCTGCGGTGGGTGTGGTTGCGGGGCGAGCGGTTCGAGGTGATTGCGCTGGGCGACCGTCAGCTGGAGATCCGGCGGTCGATGCAGGCGGAACCACTATTGAGCGCCCACCCGTACTGGGTCAGTTTGCGGGTGTGCCAGGTGGCGGGACAGCCACGGGTCCACCTGGGCTCGAAGGGACACGAAGTGGAGGTCGGGTCGTTTCTCGCGGATGAGGAGCGTCTGGACCTGGTGAATCGATTAAAACAATTCCTGGCGACGGCTTCCGGGCCGCCGCCCAGCACAGATCACAGTTCGAGGTAGGTTCCGATGAATGCAGTGATGAAAGCTCCGCGCCTGGTGCAATACGCCGCTGGCCTGCTTGCCCTGGCAAGCACCGCCGTTTCGGCCAGTGGAACCGAGCCGGTGCGGTGGCAGCTGAACATGACCCCCGGCGTCACCGCCACCTCGATGAACGCCTACAACGCGCACATGATCATGCTCTGGATCTGCGTGGTGATCGGCATCGTGGTGTTCGGTGCGATGGGCTACGCGATGTACAAGTTCCGCCACTCCAAGGGCGCCGTGCCCGACACCAGCCTCACCCACAGCACCGTGCTCGAAGCGATCTGGACCGTGATCCCGATCGTCATCCTGATCGGCTCGGCGATTCCGGCCACGCGCATGGTGGTGTCGCAGTACAACGCCGATCACAACGCCAAGCTGGCCGAGATGACCGTCAAGATCACCGGCTACCAGTGGATGTGGCGCTACGAGTACATCAACGAGGACGTGAACTACATCAGCCGCCTGGACCGCGAATCCGATCGCATCCGTCAGGAAGGCTTGGCGCCGGACCCGAAAGTGAACCCGCACTACCTGCGCGATGTCGATCGCCCGCTGGTCCTGCCCGCCGACACCCGCATCCGTTTCGTGCTCACCGCCGATGACGTCATCCACGCCTGGTGGGTGCCGGCCCTGGGCTGGAAGCAGGACGCCATCCCCGGCGTCATCAATGAAGCCTGGACCGAAGTGAAGGAGCCCGGCACCTACCGCGGCGTCTGCGCCGAGTTGTGCGGCAAGGACCACGGCTTCATGCCGATCGTGGTGAAGGTGGTGCCGAAGGCGGAATACCAGGTGTGGCTGGCCGAGCAGAAGGCGGGCAATGGCGAGGCTGGGGCTATCGCGGCTGAAGCCGCTCCTACAACGGCGGAAGTCGGCGGGGCTGAGGTTATCGCGGCTGAAGCCGCTCCTACAACGGCTGATGGTGCGCCGGTGAAGAGTGGCGGCGCTGGCTGAGGCTGCGTCACCGGCTACGGATTCACCCAATTCGAATCGAATAATTTCTAGAGGCAAGCGACATGGCTAATTACAGCGCCGCCCACGATGAGCATGGCCACGACGACCATTCTCACCAGCAGAGCTTCTTCCAGCGGTGGTTCCATTCCACCAACCACAAGGACATCGGTACCCTGTACCTGATCTTCTCGCTGGTGATGTTCTTCATCGGCGGTTCGATGGCGATGCTGATCCGCCTGGAACTGTTCCAGCCCGGCCTGCAGTTCCTGGCGCCGGAATTCTTCAACCAGATGACTACCACGCATGCGCTGGTGATGATCTTCGGCGCGGTGATGCCGGCCTTCGTGGGCCTGGCCAACTGGATGATCCCGATGATGATCGGCGCGCCGGACATGGCGCTGCCGCGCATGAACAACTGGTCGTTCTGGATCCTGCCGTTTGCCTTCACGCTGTTGCTGGTGCCGCTGATCCTGCAGGCATTCGGCATCGGCGGCGGCGGCCCGGCCGGCGGCTGGACCCTGTATCCGCCGTTGTCGATGCAAGGCGGCAACAACACCGCCTTCGCGATCTTCGCCATCCACTTGATGGGCATCAGCTCGATCATGGGCGCGATCAACATCATCGCCACCATCCTCAACATGCGCGCCCCGGGCGTCGACCTGTTGAAAATGCCGGTGTTCGTCTGGAGCTGGCTGATCACCGCGTTCCTGCTGATCGCGGTGATGCCGGTGCTCGCCGGCGCCGTGACCATGTTGCTCACCGACAAATTCTTCGGCACCAGCTTCTTCAACGCGGCCGGCGGCGGCGACCCGGTGATGTTCCAGCACATCTTCTGGTTCTTCGGCCACCCCGAGGTCTACATCATGATCCTGCCGGCGTTCGGCATCGTGTCGGAAATCATCCCGACCTTCGCCCGCAAGCCGCTGTTCGGCTACCAGGCGATGATCTATGCCGTGGCCTCGATCGCCTTCCTGTCGTTCATCGTCTGGGCGCACCACATGTTCACGGTCGGCATGCCGCTCGGCGGCGAGCTGTACTTCATGTATGCGACCATGCTGATCGCGATCCCGACCGGCGTGAAGGTGTTCAACTGGGTCACCACCATGTGGCGCGGCTCGATGAGCTTCGAGACGCCGATGCTGTTCGCGGTCGGCTTCGTGATCATGTTCACCATCGGGGGATTCTCCGGCCTGATGCTGGCCATCGTCCCGGCCGACTTCCAGTACCACGACACCTACTTCGTGGTCGCGCACTTCCATTACGTGCTGGTCACCGGCGCCATCTTCGGCATCATGGCCGGCGTCTATTACTGGCTGCCGAAGTGGACCGGGCACATGTACAGCGAGACCCTCGGCAAGTGGCATTTCTGGCTGAGCACGTTGTTCGTGAACCTGCTGTTCTTCCCGCAGCACTTCCTGGGCCTGGCCGGCATGCAGCGGCGCGTACCCGACTACAACCCGGCGTTCGCCGATTTCAACATGTGGTCGTCCATCGGCGGTTTCGGCTTCGGCCTGGCGCAGCTGTTGTTCGCCTACATCGTCTGGCAAGCCGCGCGCGGCGGCGCCAAGGCCCCGAACCGCGTCTGGGAAAGCGCGCGCGGCCTGGAGTGGACGCTGTCCTCGCCGCCCCCGCACCACTCGTTCACCACGCCGCCGGTCATCCGTGATGGCGACCTGGCGCACGGCGACATCACTCACTGACCTGCCCGCCGCCCCGCTTTGGCGGGGCGGCAGCTAACCGGCTAACCATGAAATCCGACCCCTCCGTCCCCGAGCTCAATCCCGCCAGCCGCGCCGGCATCCGTCGCACGGCCTGGGTCCTCGCGGCCTGCGCGGTTGGTTCGTACGTCGTTTTCCTGCTCTCGGTGATCGGCGGCAGATGAACGCCGAACTGGCCCGCACGCTCAAGCGCATTGCCCTGATCTCGGCGGGTTCGTTCGTGTTCGCCTTCTCGCTGGTGCCGCTGTATAACGCCGCCTGCGAAAAGGTGTTCGGCATCAAGCTCGAACGCGGCGCGGCGGGCGCGCAACAAGTGGCCGGCATGAAGCCCGATGCCGCGCGCACGATCCACGTGCAGTTCGACAGCACCGTCAACTCCAAGCTGCCCTGGGACTTCAAGCCGATGCAGCTGTCGCTGGACGTGCATCCGGGGCAACAGTACGAGGCGATGTTCATCGCCCGCAACAAGGCTGGCGAAACCATCGTCGGCAATGCGGCGCCGTCGATCGCGCCGAACGAGGCTTCCGGGTTCTTCACCAAGACCGAATGCTTCTGCTTCACCGAGCAGGTACTCAAGCCCGGCGAAGAACGGCTGATGCCGGTGCGCTTCATCGTCAACCCGTCGCTGCCCAAAGACGTGGGCACGATCACTCTGTCTTATACTTTCTACCTCAACGATTCGGCCACGGCGCAATTGAGCGCACCGGGCACGATTACGACCGGCCGTTCGGCCCCGTAACCGACCGCATCGACCAGACTTCCAGGATTCGGGAAAACTCCATGGCACACGCCCACGACGACGCAAACATCTACTACGTCCCGCACCACAGCCGCTGGCCCTTCCTCGGCTCGATCGCGCTGTTCACGCTGATGATTGGCGTGGCCAACTGGATGAACGGCAACGCCTGGGGCCAGAACGTGTTCTTCGTCGGCCTGGCCATGGTGCTCGGCGTGCTCGGCATGTGGTTTGGCGATGTCATCTCCGAGTCGCTGCAGGGCAAGTACAACACCCAGGTCGACAGCTCGTTCCGAATGGGCATGCTCTGGTTCATCTTTTCGGAAGTGATGTTCTTCGCGGCGTTCTTCGGTGCGCTGTTCTACGCGCGGGCTTTCGCCCTGCCCTGGCTGTCCGGCGAAGGCGACGGCGCGCTGACCAATGAGTTCCTGTGGAGCGGCTTCACCGCCGGCTGGCCGAGCAACGGGCCGGCGGGAATCGGCGGAAGTTTCGAGATCATCCCGGCCTGGGGCGTGCCGCTGCTCAATACGCTGATCCTGCTCAGCTCGGGCGTCACCATTACCATCGCCCACCACGCCTTGCGCGCGGGACGCCGCTCGGCGCTCCTGTTCTGGCTGGGCGCGACCGTCGCACTCGGCGCCGTGTTCCTGTATTTCCAGGCCACCGAATACCACGAAGCCTATACCGAGCTGAACCTGACCCTGGGTTCAGGCATCTACGGCTCGACTTTCTTCATGCTCACCGGCTTCCACGGCATGCACGTCACCCTGGGCGCGATCATGCTGTCGGTGATCTGGCTGCGCTGCGCCAAGGGACATTTCAGCCGGGACCATCATTTCGCGTTCGAAGGCGTGGCCTGGTACTGGCACTTCGTCGACGTGGTCTGGCTGGGCCTGTTCCTGTTCGTCTACGTGCTCTGACTCCGGCCTGATGCCGGGGCTGAGCTGACCCTCGAACGCCAAATGCTTTGCAGCAGGAAAGGCCGGCATTGCCGGCCTTTCGTTTAGTGGTAGATGCCGTGCGGCTTGATCGCGCCGGTGAAGATGCCGAGCGCGACCAGCAGGATCAACGCAACCGAGATGCCGATACGCCAGCTCAGGGATCGCACCGCGCGGTTGGTGGCGCCCTTGTCGACCATCATGTAATACAGCCCAGCGCCCAGGTTCCATACGATCACGATCAGGAAAGCGATGATCAGTAGTTTTTGCATGTTGGTGGACCCATGGATGATGTCGCCATTATCCGCCACGGCCGGTGGCTTGTCGTGAGAGTACGTCTGGCGCTGTTGCTGCTGGCATTGGCGCTGATCGCCGCCTTCGTGTCGCTCGGTCGCTGGCAGCTGCAGCGGGCCGGGGACAAGCAGCAGATGCTCGACGCCGTCGCCGAAGCGCTTGAGCGCAAACAGGCGCAAGCACTGGACTCGGTCGCGGCGTCGACCAATGGGGGCTACGTCTGGGTTTCCGGCCGGGGCCGGTTTCGCCCGGCGCCGGTCTTGCTATTGGACAACCAGCGTCGCGGCAATCAGGTCGGTGTGCGCGTGTTCGGCCTGTTTCAGCCGACCCGGGGTCCGACCCTGTTGGTCGACCTGGGCTGGCTGCCCCTGTCCGGCGACCGCCGATTACCGCGGATTGATTTGCCTGCGGGCGAACAGGCCCTTGCCGGGCTGATGACTCCGCCACCCTCATCGGGGATAGCTCTTGGACCGGCCTACGTGGTTACCGATTCCGGCCAGTGGCTGCTGACGCGCGTCGATACCAGCGCATTGAGCGAGGGCCTGCAGATCCGGCTCGCGCCGCGTATCCTGCGTCTGGATCCGGCGCTGCCGCTCGGATATGCACGCGACCTGGACGTACTACCCAATACACTGCCTCCCGAACGGCATCGCGGCTACGCGCTGCAATGGTTTGGCCTGGCGCTGGCGGTACTTCTGCTTGCCCTGATTTTTGCTTTTCGTCGGCGACAACCATGAATCCAGATCAACCCAATTCGCAACTTCGTTCCCGCCTGACGCTGCTGCTGATCGCGGCGATGTTTCTGAGCTCGTTCTTCATCGCCGCGTTCCTGCGTTTCAGCGGCTGGACGCCTGACCGGGGCAAGAATTACGGCGAGCTGTTGCAGCCGCCGAAGGACCTGAGCGCGTTGACGCTGGTGCGCGCCGATGGCGGGGCCTACGCCTGGGCTCCGGAAAAGAATCTGTGGCGCATTGTGGTGGTACCCGACAAGGACTGCACGACCGTCTGCGCCACCTTGCTCGACGCACTGCATCGCGTCTGGCAGAACCAGGGGCGCAAGGCCGATCGCATCGATGTCCTGTGGTTCGGCGATTTGCCGGCCGATGGCCCGCGATTCCGCCGGTTGATCCCCATGCAGCCCAACGCCGCGCTGTCCGCTGCCCTGCCCGAGGCCGCCCGCGCGGATGCGCTTCCGGTGTACCTGATCGATCCGAGCGGCTTTCTTGCCCTGCACTACCGCGCCGGCTTCGAGCCGACCGGATTGAGAAAAGACTTGGGAAAACTGGTGAAATGAGCAACACGATCCCGGCCGTCAACCCATGAACAGTCCACACCGCCACTTTCATCGCCTGGCCTGGATCGCCGTGCTGCTGGCATTGGCGATCGTCGTGTTCGGGGCCTTCGTCCGCTTGTCCAATGCCGGACTCAGTTGTCCGGATTGGCCGACCTGCTACGGCCGTGCCGCGTGGCCCGTGCACGAACAGGACATCGCGCAGGCAAATGCGAGCTTCGAACGCGCGGTGGAAACCGGCAAGGCCTGGCGCGAGCAGCTGCACCGGCACCTGGCCGCGAGCCTTGGCTTGTTGATCCTGGTACTGAGCCTGATCGCCGCGCGCCGCCGGAAGCTGGGCATGGCCAACATCGTCGTCGCCACGGGTTTGGTCGCCACTTCGATTCCGCTGTACATCGGCCAGCACTATGTGGCGGCCGCCGCACTGGTGCTGGCCGGCGAGCTCATCCTGCTCGTGGAAGCCTTCCTTTCGTCCCGCGAGGATGCGTCGCGGCTCACGGCAATCACCTTGATGGTGGTCATTTTCCAGGCCGTGCTCGGCATGTGGACGGTGACCTGGCTGTTGAAACCGATCGTGGTGATGGCGCATCTTCTCGGCGGCCTGACTACCTTCGCCCTGCTCAGCTGGCTGGCCTGGAACACCACGCCGGGGACCGGCCTGGTGCAGGCAATCGCGCCGCGCTTGCGCCGCATGCTGTGGATCGGCCTGCTCCTGTTGGTCGTACAGATTGCGCTTGGCGGCTGGACCAGCAGCAACTACGCGGCCCTGTCCTGCGGCGTCGACTTTCCGAAATGCCTCGGCCAATGGTGGCCGGAGCACGACTTCCGCGAAGCCTTCGTGCTCTGGCGCGGCGTTGGAATGGACTATGAGGGCGGCGTGCTCGACGGACCGGCCCGCGTCGCCATCCAGTTGGCGCACCGCCTGATGGCCGTGCTGGTGTTCGGCCACTTGCTGGTCGTATCGATACGCATGCTGCGCACGCCTGGCCTGGTGTTCTGGGGCAGCGGCCTGGGCGTGCTGTTGCTGGCGCAGGTGGCGCTGGGTATCGGCAACGTCGTTTATGGCCTGCCGCTATGGGTGGCCACGGCGCATACCGCCGGCGCCGCGCTGCTGCTGTTCGTCATCGTCGGCTTGCTGGCGCGCCTGCGCGCGCCGGAATGACCGCCTCGTCGAACTACAATACGCACATGCCCATTCCCTTCGGCCAGTACTGGCAATTGACCAAGCCGCGCGTGGTTGCGCTGATCGTGTTTACCGCAGTGATCGGGATGTTGCTGGCCACGCCTGACGCACGCATTCCCGAGGGATTCCGCTCGGTGTCCTGGCTACTGGGCTTGGTCGAACCGGGCGACATGTCGCAGTCGCAACTGTTGTCGCCGGCGCTCGCCCAGGTCTGGAAGGAAATACTTTTCGGCAGTGTCGGCATCTGGCTGGCGGCATCGTCGGCGGCCGCGATCAACCACCTGCTGGACCAGCGCATCGATGCGCTGATGGCGCGCACATCGCACCGTCCCCTGCCCACGGGATCGCTCAGTTCACGACAAGTGCTGGTCTTCGCCATCGTGCTCGGCGCAGTGTCGATGCTGCTGCTGACAGTCTTCGTCAACGGGTTGTGCGCAGTGCTCACCTTCGCATCCCTGATCGGCTACGCGATCATCTACACCGGTTACCTCAAGCGCGCCACGCCCCAGAACATCGTCATCGGTGGGCTGGCCGGCGCGGCGCCACCGGCATTGGGCTGGGTCGCGATCACCAACCAGCTGCACCCGTATGCGTTGCTGTTGGTGCTGATCATCTTCGTGTGGACGCCGCCGCACTTCTGGGCGCTGGCGATCTTCCGTCGCGAGGATTACGCACGGGCGATGATCCCGATGCTGCCCGTGACCCACGGCGTCGAATACACGCGCTGGCAAATTCTTTTTTTCACGGTACTGCTGGTATTGGTGACCATGCTTCCCGTCATCACCGGCATGAGCGGCGTGTTCTATCTCGGCGGCGCGCTCGTGCTCGGTGGCGTGTTCCTGTATTACGCGGCGCGGCTGATGAAGCCGCCGTCGGAAGCCTTCGCGATGCAGGTGTTCGGCTACTCGATCTGGTACCTGATGGCCTTGTTCGCCTTCCTGCTGATCGACCACTGGCTGATGCCCGCACCGTCGACCCAGGCACTGGAATTCCTGCGCTCCGGCCCCTGAGCGTCTGTGTAGGAGCGGCTTTAGCCGCGATGCCCTTAGTTGGCAGGCGTAGGTTGCAAACGGCATCGCGGCTAAAGCCGCTCCTACACAGTTAGCGGTTGCGCGAGGTGAGCAGTTCGCGCAGTTCGGACTTCTCGAGGGCATTCAACTGGCCCTTGACCTGCAGCTCCTCGATGCGTTGCAGCCGCGTCTGTCGATCCAGCTGCCGCAATGCGTCGAGGAATTCGGTCTGCCAGGCCGACGCATCGCCGGGAAACGTCTGGGTGGCGAGCTTGTGCAGGGCAGCGCCTTCCTCGCGCTCGGCAAAATGTTCGAGGATTGCGCCGGTGCCGATACCCGGACGCTCCCGCGCCAAGGCAATCAACTCGACCAGCAGCGGGATACCGGGCTGACGCAGGACGGCAAACAAGTACGGCGGCTCGATCGCTTCGGCCAGCGACGGTTGTTGTAGCAGGAAGGTGATCGCCGCGCGCACCAGGCTCTGCTTGGGCGCCGGTGCGCCGCGCGCCGTCCGCATCGCATGCGAAGGGGCCGCGGGCGGCTCGGACACGCGCGCGCCAACCCCGGTGAGCTCGGTCAGGCGCTGCTGCATCAGGTCGCGAAAGGCGCCATCGGGAATCGCGGCAAGGTGCGGCTTGGCGCGCTCGGCAAGGCGCGCCTTGCCTTCCAACGAATTGAGGTTGACGTCCTTGGACAATTCGTTGAAGAAGAATTCGCTTAGCGAAGTCGCCGCCGCCAGCCGCGCATCGAATCCAGCCGAGCCTTCCTGGCGGACGATGCTGTCCGGGTCTTCGCCCTCGGGCAGGAACAGGAAAAACGCCTGGCGGCCGTCGCGCATGCGCGGCAGGATCGATTCGACGGCTTTCCATGCAGCGCCACGTCCGGCGCGGTCGCCGTCGAAACAGAAGAACACATCGGCGGCGTTGCGGAACAAAAGTTCGGCGTGGTCCGGCGTGGTCGCCGTGCCGAGCGTAGCCACGGCCTGGGTGACCCCGTACTGGAACAGTGCCACCACATCCATGTAGCCCTCGACCACGATCAGCCGCGGGATCTTCGCGTGTGCCTGGCGGACCTGCCACAGGCCGTACAGTTCGCGCCCCTTGTGGAACAGCGCGGTCTCCGGCGAATTGAGGTACTTCGGGCCGTCTTCCTTGTCCAGCACGCGACCGCCGAAGGCGATGACGCGGCCGCGACGATCGTGGATCGGAAACATGACCCGATCGCGAAACTTGTCGTAGACGCGGCCGGCATCGCTCTTCGAAAACATGCCGGTCTTTTCCAGCAGCGCCAACCGGCGTTCGTCGGTGCCCAACGCCGATTTCAGGCCATCGAAGGAATCCGGCGCATAGCCCAACGCGAACCGCGTGCGGTTTTCCGCATCGACGCCGCGCTTGTCGAAGTAGGCGCGCGCCTTGTCGCTGAGTTCGAGCTGCTTCTGGTAGAAACGCGCCGCGGCCTCCAGGGCCAGGTATTGATCCTTGCTGTCGGAATCCTCGTTGCGCACCTGGGTGTCCTTGGGGACCTCCATGCCCACGCGCTTGGCCAACTCCTCGACCGCGTCGATGAACTCGAGCCGGTCGTAATTCATGAGGAAAGAAATGGCGGTGCCATGCGCGCCGCAGCCGAAGCAGTGATAGAACTGCTTGGTCGGGCTGACCGTAAAACTGGGCGAGCGCTCGTCGTGGAACGGACAGCGCGCCGAATAGTCGCGCCCCTGGCGCTTGAGCGGCACCCGCGAACCGATGATCTCGACCAGATCGGAGCGCGCCAGCAGGTCGTCGATGAATGCGTCGGGGATGCGGGCCATGGCTACCTAGAATGCCACCGTAGAGCCGCTCTTGTAGGAGCGGCTTCAGCCGCGATGGCTCCTTCTACAAAAGCATCGCGGCTGAAGCCGCTCCTACAACAAGGCGCCTAGCCGGCCAGCTTTTGCTTCACCAGGCCGGACAGGGCGCCCATGTCGGCGCGGCCGGCGACTTTGGGCTTCAGGACGGCCATGACCTTGCCCATGTCCTGCGGCCCGGTGGCGCCGGCTTCGGCGATCGACGCATTGACGGCGGCTTCCAGCTCCGCGGCGTCCATCGGCGCCGGCAGGTAGGTCTGGATGATGCCGATCTCGAAACGCTCGACCGCGGCCAGGTCCTCGCGGCCGGCGGCTTCGTACTGGGAGACGGAGTCGCGGCGCTGTTTGAGCATTTTTTCCAGCGCGGCCAGCACCTGGCTGTCATCGAGCTGAATGCGCTCGTCGACCTCGCGCTGCTTGATCGCGGCGTTGATCAGCCGGATCACCAGCAGTTTGTCCTTTTCGCCGCCCTTCATGGCGGCCTTCATGTCTTCGACCAGCTGGGCTTTCAGGGACATGCGGGTTCTCCGGGGATGGGGGGATGACGGCGGCGACCGGCGGCAGGGCCGCCCAGAAACACAAAAAGCCGGCGACGCTTGCGCGCGGCCGGCTTCAGTTCAGGCACCCTCGCTCAATACAGGCGCTGGCGCTTGGTGACGTCGCGCGAGCTGCGACGGATCTGGCGCTTCACCGCGGCGGCTGCTTTGCGCTTGCGCTCCTGGGTCGGCTTCTCATAGAACTCGCGCTTGCGGGTTTCGGCCAGGACACCGGCTTTTTCGCAAGTGCGCTTGAAGCGGCGCAGGGCAAACTCGAACGGCTCGTTTTCGCGGACTTTTACTGAAGGCATGACAACTCCAAAACGGGATTTCCGCTCACGACGGGAATAGTTCGTCGGGCGAGCCGCGTATGATACGCGGCTCGGGCCGGGGGGTGCAAGTTGAACCCTGACCCAATGATGACGCCCAAGCTCGGCCTGAAGGAGAGCAATGCGAGTCCTTGGCATCGAAACCAGCTGCGATGAGACCGGGGTGGCCGTTTATGACACGGCCGCCGGCCTGCGCGCGCATGCCCTGTACAGCCAGATTGCCCTGCATGCCGAGTATGGCGGCGTGGTGCCCGAACTGGCCAGCCGCGACCACGTGCGCAAGCTGCTGCCGCTGATCCGGCAAACCCTGGCCGAGGCCGGGCTGGCGGTTGCAGACATTGATGGCGTCGCCTACACCGCCGGGCCCGGCCTGGTCGGCGCCCTGATGGTCGGCGCCGCCGCCGGCCGGGCGCTGGCCTGGGCGCTGGGCGTGCCCGCCATCGGCGTTCACCACATGGAGGGCCACCTGCTGGCCCCGCTGCTGGAGCCGAACCCACCGGCGCCGCCCTTTATCGCCCTGTTGGTATCTGGGGGACACACCCAGCTGGTGGCGGTCGAAGCGGTTGGCCGCTATCGCCTGCTCGGCGAGTCGCTGGATGATGCGGCCGGCGAGGCGTTCGACAAGACTGCCAAGATGATGGGCCTGCCCTACCCGGGCGGCCCGGAGCTGGCCCGCCTGGCGGAATCCGGACGGCCCGGGCTGTTCAAGTTTTCCCGCCCGATGACCGACCGCCCCGGCCTGGATTTCAGCTTTTCCGGATTGAAGACGCAGGTCCTGCTGGCCTGGAAAGCCTCCGATCAGTCGGCGCAGACCCGCGCCGACATCGCCCGCGGCTTCGAGGATGCCGTGGTCGACACCCTGGCGATCAAATGCGAGCGCGCCATGCGGCAATCCGGCGCGCGCATCCTGGTCGTCGCCGGCGGCGTCGGCGCCAACCTGCGTCTGCGCGCGCAACTGCAGTCGGCCGCGGCCAAGGCGCGCGGCCAGGTTTTTTTCCCACGCCCGGAGTTCTGTACCGACAATGGCGCGATGATCGCCTTTGCCGGCGCCTTGCGCCTGCAGGCCGGCCAGTACGAGAACGAAGCTGTCACCGTCTTCCCGCGCTGGGATATGGCAGGCCTGCCCGCAGTCTGACGCTTTTTGTAGGAGCGGCTTCAGCCGCGATGCTCTTCTCAAAACAGCATCGCGGCTGAAGCCGCTCCTACAAGTGGATCAAGGAGGAATCATGGACAAGGTTTTCATCGAGGCGCTCGAGATCGAGTGCGTCATTGGCATCTACGAGTGGGAACGCAAGATTCGACAGCCGGTCGTGCTCGATATCGAGATGTCCTTCGACAACCGCAAGCCAGCGGCGAGCGACAACATCGAAGACACGCTCGACTACAAGGCGATCAGCAAGCGCCTGATCCAGTTCGTCAGCGAATCCAGTTTCGGACTGGTCGAAGCGCTGGCCGAGCACTGTTGCCGGATCATCATCGACGAGTTCGGCGTCGCCCGGGTCAAGCTGAAGTTGAGCAAGATCGGTGCGGTGCGCGGCGCCAAGGCCGTCGGCGTGATGCTTGAGCGCACGAAGGGCCCGGCGTAGGTTTTCCGATGCCCAAGGCCTACCTGAGTCTGGGTTCCAACCAGGATCCCGAGCGGCATCTGCCGCAGGCGCTCGCCGAGCTGCGCGCACGCTTCGGCCCGATGCTCGTCTCGCCGGCCTACCGTACGCCGGCGGAAGGCTTCGAGGGTCCGGACTTTCTCAACTGCGCGGCAGTCATCGACACCGATCTGGATCCGATCACGCTCGATGCCTGGCTGCATGCGCTGGAAGACGCACACGGCCGCCGACGCGACCAGCCGAGATTCTCCAGCCGTCCGCTCGACATCGACATCGTTTTCTACGATGCGCTGGTGTTGAAAGGACCGGGCAACCTGGAAATTCCGCGTCCCGAGCTCAGGCATGCGTTCGTGCTCAAACCCTTGAGCGACATCGCGCCGGACTTTCGCGATCCGGTGAGCGGGCAACGCCTCGCCAGCCTCTGGCGCCGGCATCCCGACCACGACCGTCCGTCTGAAATCCAGCGCCTGGCGGAAGACTGACTGATCGCACTTGCATTTGCCGAACCGGTTGATCAGATAATCGCGGCGTCATTCACAGGAGGGTGCGCGATGTTCGACAAATTCTCCCGCAGCTGGTCGTTGGTCAAGGCCAGCGCCAACGTGCTGAGTTCCGACAAGGAACTGTTGCTGTTCCCGGTATTTTCCGGCATCGCTGCCCTGCTCGTGATCGCCACCTTCGCGGTGCCGACGTTTGCGCTGCGCCTGTTCGAGAACGGCGTTGGTGTATTCGGCGCCGTCCTGGGCTTTCTGTTCTATCTGTGCATGTACTTCGTTACCTTCTTCTTCAACGCAGCGCTGGTCAGTGCGGCGATCATCCGGCTGGAAGGCGGCGATCCCACGCTGGCCGATGGCTTCAACGCGGCCAAGGCGAAAGTCGGCCCGATCCTGGGCTACGCCGCCATCGCCGCCACCGTCGGACTGCTGCTACAGGCCCTGAAGAACAAGGACAACAACTTCCTGGTGCGGATGATCGGCAGCGGCCTGGGTGTCGCCTGGACTTTGTCCACCTTCCTGGTGGTGCCGGTGCTGGTGCAGCAGAACATCGGCCCCATCGATGCGATCAAGCAGAGCGTGGCGCTGCTCAAGCGCACCTGGGGCGAGAACGCGATCGGCAATGTTGGCCTCGGCGCGGTATTCGGCCTGATGATGTTCGGCACGATCATGCTCGGTGTGCTGCTGGTGTTCGCCGCCAGTTCCGTTTCGGTCACTCTGGCGATCACGCTCGGCTTCGTGGCGGTGCTCGCCGTGGTCGCGTTGGCAATCATCCAAAGCGCGCTGTCGGCGGTTTATTCCGCGGCGCTGTACCGCTATGCGACGGTCGGCGAGGCGCCGGCCGGATTCGAATCGAGCGGGTTGCAGCTCGCGTTCGCACCGAAATAACAAGAAAAAAGCTTGTGAACAAGCATGAGCCGGGCCTCGTGCCCGGCTTTTTTTCGCATTTCGGGAAGCCAAGCGTAAGGCTAGAGGCTCAACGCCCGGCCGCCGTCGACGCGAATGATTTGCCCGGTGGTGTAGTGCGCGTCCATCAGCAGCCAGCGTACCGCCTCGGCAACGTCTTCCGGGCGGCCGACCCGGCCCAAGGCCGTCGCTTCCAGCTGCGCGGCCTTCTCCAGCTCCGACTTGCCCTGATCGGGCCAGAGCACCGCGCCGGGGGCGACGCCGTTGACGCGAATCTCCGGACCCAGCTCCTTGGCCAGCGACAGCGTCATCATCGCCAGCGCCGCCTTGGCCATCACATACACCGTGTGGTTCTTCAGTGGTCTCTCGGCGTAGATATCCACCAGATTGACGATGGCTCCGTTGCTCGCTTTCAGGTGCGGCACCGCCGCCTGCGCCAGAAAAAACGGCGCACGCGCGTTGGCGGCGAACAGGTCGTCCCACATGGCCGCCGTCACGGTACCGATCGGCGTCGGATAAAAGGCGCTGGCATTATTGACCAGCGCATCCAGACGGCCGAAGCGGCCGACCGATTGCGCGATCAATTCGGTCAGGCGGTCGAACTGCGACAGTTCCGCCTGCAGCACCAGCGTGCTGCCCGGGCGCCTTGCTTCCAGCTCGGCCTGCAGGGCGCTGGCTTCGGCGCCGGACTGGCGGTGGTGCAGGATGACGTCGTAGCCCGCGACGTGCAGCGTCCGGGCAATGACGGTGCCGACCCGCTTGGCCGAACCGGTGATCAACGCAACAGGGCTTCCGGCCATCTGCAGTCCTTGCTCCTGAGTGTGCGGCCAACACGCCACCGCGGCTGTACGAAGGCGGGCTGATTCCTCGCCCGCGCCACGTTATCCTGCCTGCTGTCGCAACCAGATGTCATCCATGACTGCCCATTCCCTGCCAGAACCCGATCCGGACGCCCGCGAACACAGCGCGCACCTGACCGATTTCATTCGCAACCAGATCCGCGGCGCCGGTGGCGCCATTCCATTTTCGCGCTTCATGGAGCTGGCCCTGTACGCCCCGGGCCTGGGCTATTACAGCGCCGGCTCCAGGAAATTCGGCGCCGATGGCGACTTTGTGACAGCGCCGGAGCTCGGACCGGCCTTCGCCGAATGCGTCGCCCAGGCCGTGGCGCCGGTGCTGCGCGAACTCGGCGCCGGGGCCATCTTCTTTGAACTGGGCGGCGGCAGCGGTGTTTTCGCCGAGGCCGCGCTCAAGCAGTTGGCAGCCCTCGACGCCGTACCGGCAGTGTATTGGATGCTCGAACCGAGCGCAGACCTGCGCGAACGCCAGCAGACACATTTGCGCGGCACGTTGCCGCCGGAACTGTATGCCCGCTGCGAATGGTTGAGCGGTCCGCCCGAATCGGAATGGCGCGGTGTGCTGTTCGCCAACGAAGTGCTCGATGCCCTGCCCACGCCGCGCTTTTCCATTCGCGGGGGCGAGGTCTACGAAGAACACGTGACGCTCGATGCGGAGGGAAGGTTCATGTGCGTGGACCAGCCGGCCGATGCCCTGTTGCATGCCGCCGTGCGCCACGTCGAGCGCGACAACGAAGCACCGTTTCCGGAGAGCTATCGTTCGGAGATCCTGCCGCAGTTGCCGTACTGGATCCAGGCGGTTGGCGGCTTGCTTTCGGACGGCGTGATGCTGTTCGTCGATTACGGTTACCCGCGGCGCGAGTTCTATCTGCCGGAACGTAGCTCCGGCACGCTGGTCTGTCACTATCGCCATCACGCGCATGACGATCCGTTCTTCCTGCCCGGCTTGCAGGACCTCACAGCCTTCGTCGATTTCACCGCGCTGGCCGAGGCCGGCGTCAATGCCGGTTTCGATTTCGCCGGTTACTGCGCGCAGGCGAGTTTCCTGATCGGCAACGGACTGCAGCAGCGGCTGGAAGCCATCGAAGCCATCGAAGATGAAGCCGAGCGCTACCGACGCCACCAGGAGATCAAGAAGCTGACCTTGCCCGGGGAAATGGGCGAGCGTTTCCAGGTCATGGGCTTCCAGCGGGGCGCCGACTTTCGCGGCAGCTTTGCCGTCGGCAACCTGAGTCGCCGACTGTGACCGGCGTGCGCTCGGCGCTGCGCGAATTCAAACGACCGGGGCTGTGGCTGGGCATCTGGTTGTTTGGTTGGCTGCTGTGCATCACCCTGTCCCTGATTTCTCCGCCGGCAATCGATGTGCACCTGCCTGATGGCGACAAGCTTGGTCATTTCCTGGCCTACACGACGCTTTCCGCCTGGTCGGTGCTGATTTTTGCCCGGACCCGGAGCCATTGGATCGCCGCCTTCATGCTGGTGCTGCTGGGCATTGCGCTGGAACTTGCGCAAGGCGCGCTGACCAGCGACCGCCAGATGGACGGCCGCGACATGCTGGCCGATACCCTCGGCGTTATCTTCGGGCAGTTGCTCGCGCTTTCCCGCGCGCAAACGCTGCTGCAGCGCTGGGAGTTGCGGCTGTTCGACTGAGGCGCGGCGCGACCGTCAGGCAAGCGTTCCCTACTTGGAGCAAGTACTCGTCGCGCCCGGAACGCAAGTTTCGCGCTGGAGATTGGCGGTGTTTTCGCTGCCGAGCCGCGCCCGCTCTTCGCGTTCGGCGACGGTCAGGCAGATGTTGGTTTGAATGCGGGTGCCGATATCGGCTTCCTTGCGGCAGACCATCCGGCTCTTGTCCTTGTTGCGCAGGATCGAGTGTATTTCTTCCTGGGCGTTGTAAACGGCGATCCGCTCATCCGGCTTCAATTCGCTCGCAGTGGCATGGCCTTCCAGCAGGCCGGCGATCACATCGCGCGCCGCGCGCAGCTTCTCTTCCGAGCCACGCTTGAGCGGGCCATAGGCGCCCTTGCTCGCCAAACTGAGCGACTGATCGATTTCTGCCACGAAGGCCTGGGCATCAGTGATCTGTTCGGCTTGCGCGTCGGCGCGTTCGCCGAGCGTCTGCGGCTCGCCGGCGGCGAAGGCAGATTGGACGCCGTATGACGCCAGAAGGGCAACGGACAGCGCGAGGATGCGAATGCTCATGTTGATACCTCCGATGGATGGTCCGAGGTATCTATAGCATTTTCGCCCCACGGATGGCGAGGATGCGCGCCTTGCGCAGGGCTTCGCCGATTTGCGGGCCGACCAGGCCGGTCAGGTCGAGCTGCGCGGTGGTGACGGCAGCGGCCGCGCGATGCAGGCGCAGCAGCGACGCGGCCTGCGAATACGGTTCGTCTTCCAGCCCAAGACGGCCACGCTTGTCGGCTTCACAGACCACGGCCAGTTCCTGGATCCGTCCCGGCTGGCGAAACCCGTCGCAGCGCGCGATCAAGTCGTGCACGGTTTCCGGGCGCAGTTCGCCCAGGCGGTGGACGTTCAGATGCTCGCGACAACTGATGATGGCCAAGTCGCGGTAATCGACCGGCACCTTGTAGCGATCGCAGACCGCGCGCAGTGGCGCCAATCCGGCGTGCTCATGGTTGATGTGCCTGGGCAGTTCTTCCGCCGGCGTCAGCGCCTTGCCGAGGTCATGCGTCAACGCGGCGAATCCAATCCGGGCGTTGCCGGGCGCCAGCCTGGCGGCCATGTCGCAAACCATCTGTGTGTGCACGCCGCTGTCGACTTCCGGATGAAATTCGACGCGCTGCGGCACGCCGAACAACGCGTCCACTTCCGGCAGTAGTCGCGCCAGCGCGCCGCAGTCGCGCAGCAAGCCGATGCAGGCCGAAGGCCTGGGCTCGGCCAGCGCACGCTGCAGCTCCTGCCAAACGCGCTCGGCGACCAGGTGATCGACTTCGCCATTGGCCACCATGGCGCGCATCAATTCGAGCGTCTCCGGCGCGACGCTGAAACCCAGCGGCGCAAACCGCGCCAGGAAGCGCGCGCCACGCAGGATACGCACCGGGTCTTCGGCGAAGGCCGGAGAAACGTGGCGCAGCACCCGCGCCTGCAAGTCGCGCGCGCCTGCGTACGGGTCGACCAGCACGCCGGCCTCGTCCTGTGCGATGGCATTGATGGTGAAGTCGCGTCGACCCAGATCCTCTTCCAGGGTGACGTCGGGATCGGCGTGGAAAGCAAATCCGCGATAGCCCGGCCCGGTCTTTCGCTCGGTGCGCGCCAGCGCGTATTCCTCGCCGGTCTGCGGATGCAGGAACACCGGAAAATCCTTGCCGACCGGTTTGTATCCCTCCGTCAGCAGCTGCTCCGGCGTTGCCCCGACCACGACGTGGTCGTGATCGCTGACCTGAAGGCCCAACAGGCGATCACGCACGGCGCCGCCGACCAGGTAGGTCCTCATGCAGTCAATGTTGCGCCCGGTAACGGGCGAGCTGCTTCTGCCGATCGTCGCTGTGGCCGAGGATGTCGGGCAGCACCTGCGACACTCGCGCTGGAACGATGCCCAGCCGGTGCAAGCCGTCGATGCCGCCGACCGAATCGGTCTGCAAGGATCGGAAATTGTCCGACGAGAACGGCTTGCCCGGCACGAAATCGCAAACCAGGCCTTGCAGACGCCCCAGGAAATCCGGCAAGGGCACGATCACCCGCTTCAAGCCCAGTTGGCGTGCGCTCATCTGGACCGTCTGCCGGAGCGTGAACACTTCCGCGCCATAGAGTTCGTAGACTTCGCCAATGCTCCGCCGATCGCGCAGGCAACGCACAAACGCTTCGACGACATCACCGACATGGACCGGGGCGAACTTGGTATCGGCGCAGGCCAGCGGCAACACGGGCAACGACTTGAGCAGCGCGCCAAAGCGCGTGAACAGCCCATCGCCGACGCCAAAAATCACCGAGGGCTCGAAGATGGTCCAGTCCAGGCCAGACGCCTTGACCGCTACCTCGGCTTCGCCACGCGATTTCAGGTAATAGCTGCTGCCCCGCCCGGCATTGAGCGAACTCATCTGCAGCAGGCGCCGCACGCCGGCCAGCTGACAGGCAGCGATGACCAGCTTGGTCAGGTCGACGTGCGCGCGCCGGAACCCGCGTCCGTTGTCGCCATGCTCGTTGAGGATGCCGACCAGGTTGATGACCGCGTCGGCGCCGACGAACTCCCGCCGCAACGCGTCGGGATCGTAGACGTCCATCTCGCGCAACAGCACGTCGGGCGGCAGCAGGCGGTCGGGGTGCGAGCCCAGGTTGCGACTGAGCAAGGTGACTTGATGACCTTCCCTGGCCAGCCGCTTGACCAACAATCGACCGACGAATCCGGTCCCGCCTAGAACGATGATCTTCATTGCAGTCATGGGCTGGTGGCCGTGGCAGTCGGGCAGGTGAAGGGGCGGCGCTGGCTCGGCTCGGTGACGAGTCGACCCAACATGCGTTCGCTGAGCGGCGTGGCCTTGCCATTCAGGCGCCAATCGTAAACCACACTGAACGCCAGGACCCGCGCCACGTAGTCGCGAGTCTCCTTGTACGGAATGCTCTCGATGAAGAAATCCGGCTCCAGCTGGCCCCGGGCCACGCGCCAACGCTCGACCGGCGCGGGACCGGCGTTGTAGGCGGCGATGGCCAGGTAGGGAAAACCACCGAAGCGATCGAGCATCTGGCGCATGTAAGCCGTGCCCAGGCGGATATTGGTGCTCGGTTCGTACAGGCTTTCTCCGCCTTGCCAAGGCAGGCCGAGACGGCGCTCGGTCAAGGCGCCGGTGCCCGGCAGCAATTGCATCAAGCCACGGGCGTCGGCCGCTGAACGCGCGCGCGGCATGAAGCTGCTTTCGGCACGCGTCTGTCCTGCAACCCAGGCTGGATCCAGCCCATTGACCTGCGATTGCACGCGTATGTCCGCTTCGTGATGCAATGGGAATCGCAACGAGTAGTGGCGCGAGTCGTCCGGCACCATGCCCAGGCCGAACACGGCGCGATCGAACCAGCCCTCGGCAATGGCGCGCTGCACGGCAATGCGACGCTCGTCATCGCCCAGGGTCTTGATCAGATCGGCCCATTCGCGCGCCGCCGGTTCCGGACGGTCGATCGCGAACAGATCCAGCGCACGCGCGAGCCCGGGACTACCGCTTACCCGGGAAACCAATTTGCCGTCGTTGACTGGCTCCAACGGACACAGTGTGTACGGCCGCTGCAGGCGGTCGGCCGCCAGCCAGCCATGGAAGCTCGGGCTTTGCGCTGCCTTTTGGTAGAGCGCACGGCCGGCATCGGACTGACCCAGGCGCTCGCGGAGCCGCGCCTCGAAATATTGCCAGCGCGAATCATTGCGCTGCGCCTCGCCCATCTTGCCGATGGCCGCGAGCGCGGCGGCGTCATCGCGACGACTGATCGCCTCGCGCACCCGCCATTCGTGCAGTTTGTCGTCGTAGGCGGACTCCGGTACCGCGTTCAATCGCGCGGCCGCCCCGGGCAGATAGGAGGCGACGGTCCACAGCGCGGCTTGATAGGCGACGCGACCACGTTGAGCGGCGTCCAGCGCCGCCGCGGGAAGATTGCCAAGAAGTTGCCAGGCCCGATCCGGGTCGCGCCGCGCCAGTTGGCTGAGCGCCACCTCGACAACGTTTCGGCTACGTTCGCCGCTGGGCCAGGCCGGCACGGGGGCGCTCGGCGTGGCCAGGAAATCGGCGTAGGAATTGGCCAACTTCGACGCCTCGGCCGAAAGTCCCTTGGCGACGAATCTGACGAGGCCGACCTCGCCCGCTTCAATCGCCAAGTCGATGCGCTGCCAACGCAACTCCTCACCGAGTTTGCCAGAGGCGCCCAACCTTTCCATGGGCGCATCGCAATGCGACGGCAGCGAACTGCCGGTCAACCAGAGCGTCCGTGCATCTGCAAGCCAGGCGGCGTCCTCGGCAGGCGCGGTTTCCATGCGCGCGCGCAGGTCGGCACAACGCAGCGCAAGATCGTCGCTGGCGCGATAGGCGGCGCGGAAGTTGGGCCAATCCTCGCGCTTGGCCAACTCCTTCAACCAGGCCGTGCGTAACCAGCGGCCCGCGGGCTGCTCGCCCATGCTGGTGAGCGCGGATTGCACCTGTCCGGGCGTGACGGCTCCGATCTGCTTGCGCAGCACCGTCGCCTGCAGCCACGGGTACAGCGGATCGCGCGCGAACCGGGCCGCCCGGCCCAGGTCGAGCTGGCCGCTGTCGGCGGCGATGAACGCCGCCTTCAATTCGGCACGGCGATCGTTCGTTTGCGCCTGCACTGAAGCGCAAGCGACAAACACGGCAAGAACAACAAGCACTCGTCGTAACATCATGGCGGTCAGTCTAACGGATGGGGAGTGGAAGGCAGATGCAGCACACAGGAATGCCTTATGCCGATTGAATGGCTGCTGTATCCGTTGCTGGGCATCGTTGCCGGCCTGCTTGCGGGTCTGCTGGGCGTCGGCGGTGGCCTGGTGCTCGTCGCGGCGCTGGCTTTGTTATTGCCAACGCAGGGCGTGCCCGCCGAGGCGGCCATGCACGCCGCGTTGGCCACCTCGCTGGCAAGCGTCGTGGTGACCGCTGGCGCGTCGGCGCTTGCGCATCACCGGCGTGGCAGCGTGTTGTGGCGCACTGCGGCGTGGCTGTTGCCCGGTCTGTTGCTCGGCGGCTGGCTCGGCAGCCTGCTGGCCACGCGCTTGAGCGGCGAGAGCCTGCGCTGGTTCGTCGTCGTCTATTGCCTGCTCGCGGCGCTGCAGTTGTTCCTGGACTGGCCGAAGCCGCGGCCCGAGGCCCATGCGGCCACTGGCGGTCCGGGCTTGAGTGCGATCGGAACGATAATCGGTGCTATCTCGGCGCTCGTGGGTATCGGCGGCGGCAGCATGACCGTCCCGGTCCTGATCGTGCGCGGCGTCTCGCCGGTACGTGCGGTCGGCACCTCCAGCGCGTGCGGCGTCGCGATCGGACTGGCCGCCGCCAGCGGTTACGCCCTGAACGCCAACGTCGCCGGCATGCCAACCGGCAGTTGGGGATACGTCTTCCTCCCCGCCGCTGCCGGCATCACCGTCACCTCGCTGCTGATGGCGCCCTACGGTGCGGCGCTGGCCCACTATGTCAGCGGCAAAACGCTCAAGCGGATCTTTGCCTGCTTCCTGATTGCGATGGCGGCGCTGCTTGCCAGTTGAGGCGCAGGCCGCGGCCATGCGCGCAGCTCGCATGGCGGCCTGAGGGCAATCAATCCAGATTCACGCGCACATCCCCGGAGAAGCTCTCGAGCCGAATCTTGCCCTGGCCATTGCCGAACGTGGTGTCCAGCGATTCGCCCGGGCCGTGCTCTTCGCGATGCACGTGGCCGGCCAGGCTGCTGATATCGCCGCTGAAAGTTTCCGCGTGCAGCTTGGCGCCGGTGGACTTCGGCAGGGTCAGGTCCACGGTGCCGCTGAGTGTCTCGGCCTTGATCTCGCCGCCGGCCTTGAGTCCGGTGCGCAGCGTGGCGTCGCCGGACACCGAACTCACCCGCAAGTCGTCGATCGCCTTGGCGATCACGCTCAAGCTTCCGGACACGCTTTCCAGACTGACTTCCCCGGTGAGCCCGCCCTGCAGGCTGACATCGCCGCTGACGCTCTCGGCCTGCACGCTGCTGGTGGTGATGCGCAACGTGACATCGCCACTGACGCTCTCGAAGCTGGCCTCGCCCGGCGATGAGGCGGTAACCACGATGTCGCCACTGACGCTGTCGACCGAGAGTTTTCGGCCGGCCATCTGTTGTACATCCACGTCGGCGCTCACCGAGTCGATGTCGAGCGACGCGCGCTGCGGCATCATGACTTCGATGATCGACGGCTCAGTACGCCGGTCGTCGCGTCCCCACAGGTTCCAGCCCCCGTGGCTGTTCGGATACTTCACCTCGATGCTCAGGGAGTGCGCATCGCCGGTGACTGCGAGTTTTTCGACGCCCTTGCCCAGGCTGCCGGTGATGCGGACCTGTGGCTGCGACCAGGTGCGCACCACGATCTTGCCCTTGACGTTGTCGATATGCACTTGACCGTCGGCATCCAGGGCACGGGTCTCGTTGATGGCGGTTGCAGCAAAGGCCGGTGTGACGGCCAGCAGGGCAATGACACCCAAAGCACGAACAGACATGGAAGTTCTCCTGAAAAAAAATATCAGCTGGCGACGGCGCGCTGGGTTAGCGCCAAGCGCCGGGAATAGGTTCTGCGAAGTTGCTGCAGCAAGAACACCGAATCGGGGTTGGCGACAATCGCACTCTGGATCTGGGCCACGCTGCGATCGAGCGCACTCAGGCTGGGGCTCAACTGCCTGGCGATGGGCGCGCCATCGAACTGACGCAACGCCGCCTGGTACTCATCGGTGATGGCCCGCGATTCGCTGCTGACGATCCTCGCCTTCATTTGTTCCGTGGGCGCCGGCGCTTCCGGGGCGGGTGCCCGCCAGTACAGGCCCACGGCGAGCACCATGGACGCAGCCATCGCCAGGCCGGCGATCCACCGTCGCGGCGAGCGCAGGGGCCGGCGTTCGATGCCCGCCTGGATGGCCGGCCACAGATCCCGGGTGGGCTCGACGTCGCGCGGCAATTGCCGCAGGCGCCAACGCAAGTCAGAGTCGCTCATGGTCTTCTCCCAATCGCTTGCGCAACAGATTTCGCGCGCGATGCAGCTGTGCCTTGGAACTGCCGACGGCCATGCCGAGCTCGGCAGCAATTTCCTCGTGTTTCCAACCCTCTATGTCGTGCAGCACCAGGACGGCGCGCGCGCGCTCGGGCAAGGTGGCCACCGCACGCTCCAGGTCGATCCGGTCGCTGGTGCGCTGGCCCGCGCTGTCGTGGATGGCCGTGTGTTCGAGCGCTGAGTCATCGATTTCGCGATCCTCGCCCCCGGCGCGGCCGCGAATCTCCATGAGCGCGGTATTGACCGCCAGCCGATGCAACCAGGTTGAAAACGCACTCTCGAAGCGGAAATTCGGCAGCGCCTGCCAGGCCCGAATGAAGGCGTCCTGCACCAGATCCTCGGCGCGCGCGGCCTGGCCGCCGCACAGGCGCCAGACCACACCATAGATGCGCCGGGAGTGACTGCGGTAGAGCGCCTCGAAAGCGCGCATGTCGCCGCTGCTCGCGGCGCGAACCAGCGCATGGTCCTCATCCCGCGGCGATGCGCAGTAGCTACTGTCTGTCTGGGTGGTCACGGCGGCATTGAGCATACTTGCTCTGATGCGGGTGTCGGCCTGAGGGTTTAAAGGCCAGATCGGCCGGAATCAGGCGGCCGTCTCACGACTGCACGAGACGCCAGCAAGCAGAGGCCCGCCGGGCCGCCCGTTCGGTGGCCGGGGCTCCAAGGGCAGTCAAATCGGTTCCGCAGAGCGCGTTCCGTCCCCGGAACACCGGCCCTCAGCGAGCCCCAGCCTCACTCTTAACGACACTTTAATTAATCCGAAAGGTGGACTATGATCGGGCAGGCTTTGCCGGGATCGGGCGTTTTTTTGTCACTCCAGCCTGCGGCGGCCCCCATTGAAAAGCAGTAATCACTTGGAGAGTTGAGATGACTTTGAAGCGCAAAAAACTCCGCGACGCGATCGCCTTCGCGCTCGTCATGGGCGCCACCAGCGCGTTCGTCACGGGCACCGCGTTTGCTCAAGAAACACCCGCCACACCGGCACCGGCACCGACGACCGAAGAAGAGAAGGCCACCGCCCTCGACACGATCGTTGTGACTGGTACTCGCATCCAGAGCCAGACGGTCACCGCCTCGTCGCCTGTGGTCGAGATCCAGGCCGAAGAGTTCCAGTTCGCAGGCGCCACCCGCGTCGATGATCTGGTCAACTCGTATCCGCAAATGTCGCCGTATTTCGACTCGTTCGCGAACAACGGCGCCACCGGCTACCCGACCATCAATCTGCGCAGCCTCGGCTCGCAGCGCACCTTGACCCTGGTCAACGGCAATCGCCTGGCACCGGGCGCGTTCGAAGTGCGCGACATCAGCATCATCCCAGCATCGCTGGTGAAGCGCGTTGACATCCTGACCGGCGGCGCGTCGGCCGTGTACGGTTCGGATGCTATGGCCGGCGTCGTGAACTTCATTCTGGACACCGAATTTGAAGGCGTGAGCTTGAGCGCCGGCTATTCGGCCTATCAGCACAATAATGACAACGAGTACATGCAAGGCTTGATGGATGCGAAAGATTTCGAATATCCCACTGGTGATTCGGGCTTTGACGGCATCTCGAACAACATCGACCTTGCCATCGGCAGCAGCTTCGCCGACGGCCGCGGCCATGCCATGGCATGGTTGACCTGGCGCAAGAACGACGAATTGTTCCAGGGCGAGCGCGACTATTCGTCTTGCGCCTTGAACACGTCCGCAACCGCCTGCGGCGGTTCGCGCACGGCCTTCAGACCGAACTTCTTCATTTTCGATGACTCGAGTGCGCTAGCGCCGTTCGGCTTCACTGCCCATATCGAATCCGACGGCACCTGGGCGGGCGGTTTCGACGACCTCTACAACTATGCGCCGATCAACTACTACCAGCGCCCGGATGAGCGCTATACCTTCGGCTCCTCGGTGAAGTTCGAGATCAACGAACACTTCAAGCCCTATCTTGAGACGATGTTCATCAACCGGCGCAGTGCGATCCAGGTCGCCGAGTCCGGCACCTTCTTCGCCGACCTGCTCACCCTCGAGTGCGACAATCCGGTCATCAACACCCTGTGCGCCGACCTCGGCCTGGATCCTTCCGGCCCGATCTACGCCTACGTCGGCAAGCGTAATAACGAAGGTGGTCCGCGCCACTTTGCCGACGAAACATCGTCCTACCGCGTGGTTGCCGGTCTTGAAGGCGCCATCAACGACAGTTGGTCGTATAACACTTCCTTCCTGTACGCACACACCCGCAACGACACAACCGGCACCGGGGACTTTCTGGCCGATCGTGTCGTTAGTGCCTTGCTCGGCTGCCCTGAGGGCTCCTTTGACGGCTGCCTCCTGTATGACGTCTGGACCCCGGGTGGTGTCACCGCCGAGGCTGCGGCAATGCTGCAAGGCGTGAGCATTACCCAAACCGTTACCTCACTGACCTCGTTCAACGCCTATGTCAGCGGCGACCTCGGCTTCGGATTCGGCTCGGCGAAGGGTGACAATGTCTCGCTGGTCGTGGGTACCGAATGGCGTGAAGAGACCTATGACTTCACCGCCGACAGCGACAGCCAGGCAGGCAACTTCACCGGCGCAGGCGGACCGGCTCTCCCGGTCGGCGGCAAGATCAGCGTGCAGGAATTCTTCGTCGAAAGCGCCGTGCCGATCCTCAAGGACGTGGGTATCTTCAAGAGCCTCAGCCTGGACCTCGGCTATCGTATCTCGGACTACAACCTGTCGGGCAATGCCGAAACCTACAAAATCGGCTTCGCAGCCGACATGGGCATGGTTCGGGTTCGCGGCGGTTTCAACCACGCCATCCGCGCACCCGGCACCGGCGAACTGTTCTCCACCAACCAGATCGCGCTGTTCAGCGGTTCTGATCCCTGCTCTGGCGTCGTCGACAACGACCCCGATACCGACTCCCCAGATTTCACGGTGGAGCAGTGCGAAAATCTCCACGTAGATCCCGCCGACTATGGCACCGGCACCATCATTGGCAGCCCGGCGGAGCAGTACAACCAGTTCGTTGGCGGCAACGTTGACCTCAAGCCCGAATCGGCCGATACTTGGACCTTCGGCGTTGTGTTCACCCCGATCGACGATTTGCAGTTCAACCTCGACTACTACGACATCGAGATCCAGGACACCATCACCTCTGTCGGCGCGCAAACGACGCTGGATTTCTGCGGCCAGACGGGCGACGCGTACCTGTGCTCCCAGGTTCGCCGTAATCCGAACACGGGCGATTTGTGGCTCGGCAACGATCCGGCCACGTCGGGCTTGGTCTTCAACCCGACCGGCAACTTCGGTGGACTGCGCTTCCGCGGCGTGGACTTCGGCGCTTCCTACGGCTGGGACATGTTCGGTGGTCGGTTCTCGACCTCGCTTCAGGGCAGCTATGTGCTGGAGCAAGAGATCAGCCCGCTCGGATCGGCGGATGTGGTCGATGAGATCAAGGAGGCTACGACCTACGATTGCGCGGGCCTGATCAACATCCAGTGCCAAACGCCCAAGTGGCGTCACATCGCCAATCTCCGCTACTCGCGCGACTGGGCCACGGTTAGCCTGCGCTGGCGCTACTACGGCGAGATGGACTACGAGGACAACGACGGCGTGGCGCTCACCGTCGACAGCCAGCTGGCTGATGATGGCAAGCTGAATGCTTACAACTACTTCGACCTGTCGGCCTCGGCCCTCATCGGCGAATGGGGCGAGCTGACCGTCGGCGTGAACAACATCGCCGATAAGGAACCGCCGTTGGTCGGCACTCCGTTGGCGCAGAACGGCAACGCTCCGGGCGGTTACGACCAGGCTGGCCGTTTCTTCTTCGCCAACTTCACGGTCAAGTTCTAAGCTCCAGATCGAACGTGTACTCATTGAGCGGCGGGCCTTGGCCCGCCGCTTTTTTTTGGTTCGTCCGAACTCGCTTGTTCTTTGGACCCGGCCGCACATGTGGATGTCCAACTCCACGATTGCGACTTGCGGTCGTCGTCAGCCGGCGAGCGGGGTCATGTCGAAGGCGATAGTGACGCGCGGCTGCTCGTCCTCGAAAGGCACCGTGCCGTGCCACATGTAGGAAGGAAACAACGCCAGCCGTCCCGGCTCGGGCCGGATTACCCTCCTTGGCGGCAGCTCCAGTCCCAGTTCGTGCGGAGGCTGGCCAAACTGGATGTAACCGGCGGATCCCCCGGCAGCCGACTGTGATGCGACCGAGGGCGGCAGCGAGACGTAGAATGCCGAGCTTATCCAGCCTTGCGAGTGGATGTGATTGACGTGGTTTCCGGAAGACCACAGCTTGACCGACCACGAGCCGCTGACCTGTACGCACTGCGTCTTGCGCATCAGGAAGGGGTGGCTATTGTCCGCCGGCAGCATTGCCAACCAGCGCTCGACCGCCTGCAGCAGTGAGGATCGGGCTGCCGTAATCACCGGATCAGGACGACCGAATAGACGGCCTGGAGTCTGCGAGCCGCCGCGCAGGCTCTGTTGCACAGGCTCGCGCTTGGCCTGGTGCAGCGGTTCCAACGTCGATTTCAGCGCATCGAGGAAATCCAATTCGCCGGCAAATCCCGCGGGGGGCTCGATCTCGACCAGGCCGATGAGCCGCTCATAGTCGCAGAGCCAGTACTCACGCGAATCGTCCAGCAGCCGCCATGCGGTTCCAAGATATGCCCAAGCCTCCTGGTTGAAAGGGTCGATTTGTGTTGCTTCCGTCGCCCGCTCGGCAGCGGCTGACCACTCCCCCGCCCGGAGCAAGTGACGCGTATAGGCATTGAGAAACGCCGGATCGCCGCGGCCACTCGCGCCAAAAACTTGCGCGTAGAGCGCACCGGCCTGTTCGGTACGACCCAGAATTTCGAGCGTATTGGCCTCAAGCGCGGCGAGTTGGGGGCTGGGTGCTTGTACCTGCAATGTCCGGATCTGAGCCAGCGCGTCCTCGGCTAGGCGCGCCGCGAGCAGGAAGCGGGCGAATGCCATGCGCAGCCCATGGTTGTGCGGCTGGCTCTGCACCGCAGCTCGAAAGGTAGCAATCGCCGAATCGTCTGCAAGCGCGGGACCATATTCCCAAAGCAGGTGCGCGAGCGTCACGTGCCCGGGAACAAAATCCGGATAATCTCGGGTCAGTCGTCGAGCCTCCTCCAGCGCATCGCCGAGCCTGCCATTGTCCAGCAGCGCCCCAGCAAGCACATCGCTGAGTTCGGCGCCAACGTAACCGGCTCTTCCGGCCCGCTCGAAACAGGTTATCGCCTGATCGGGGCGCCCGAGCAACCGCAAGACGACACCAAGATTGACCCAAGCCGAGCCATAGTCCGGCGCAAGTGCGACGGCCTTTCGGAACGCACCCTCCGAGGCTTCGATTTCGCCGTTTGCGCGGTGCACGTTACCCAGCGCGTGCCAAGCCAGCGCGGAGTCCGGTTGCAGTTCCACGGCGCGCGCGAGGGCAACAAGCGCCTGTTGAGTCCGTCCAAGTTCAAGCGCAGTCAGACCTAAGTCGATCCAGGCCTTGGCGAATTTCGGCGCCGCCTCGACGGCGCGCCGAAAGGCCGCCACGGCCTCTTCGCGCCGGCCGAACTTGCGCAGCATTGCCGCGTAGTTGACGAGCAGCAATGGGTTGGTCGGCGCAAACTCAAGCGCGCGCAGAAAGGCTCTGTCAGCCTCGCCAGTCTGCCCTGTCTCGGCGTAACACATCGCCAGCAGCTGGAGGGCGTCCGGGGCGCGCGTCGCCTCGGCGGCGAGTCGGTGGGCAATCGCCAAGGCATCACCGGCTTTGCCTGCCTGAAGCAGGCGAAAGGCCGCCTCGAGTTGCGTCACCTGTGCCGCAGTAAGGGCTTGGAGGGAGCCCGACGATGCCATCGGACTACTTGATGCGTCGCGCTCGAAGGGCAATTCCCTTTGCCGTTACCAGCATATAAGTGCCGAGCGCGGCCGTCCGGACGACAATCGGATCACCCGACCGCAACTGGCCCTTGGATCTCACTTCGGTGAGCAGCCAAATCTGGTCGTTGTCCAGCGTGACCACCCTCTCGCCGGTCGCGCGAGCGCTCACGCGTGCGACCTTGGCCTCAATTCGATCCGGTGTGATATCGCGCATGCGTTCGGGCTCGCGCACGCTCAGCTGCACTTTGTTCAAGCCGAACTCACGCAGCGCCTTGGCTCTCTCGGCTGCGACGTCGATGGCACCGGAGCGGGCGTCACTCGCGGGTGGAAAAGCAGTGTCGTAACAGGCCAATCGCTCGTTCGGTTCGACAACCATCGCGCAGGAATGGGACGCACCCGAGGACTCGGCAGCCATTGCGGCCGTGGTCATAGCCAGGGCCACGAGGACTGACGCAATACCGTGCAGCAAGGGAATTGACAAGAACCCACTCCTTCAGAAGCCCGCAGGCAGAATCACGCCGGCCCGGCCCGGCCCGGCCCGCACCGCGCCCGCGGCGTGAAGGCTATAATGTTCCCTAGTTAGCCCGGAGTAAGCAAGCCTTGAGTCTGGAACAGTGGGAAACCTATTATCGCAGCGGCGCAATCTCGACCTGCCCGATGGCACCAGATGGCGGTTATGATCTTGAGGTGCGCGAGGCCTGGGTTGAGTTTTTTTCGCTGCTGCCTGAGGGAGCGCGCATTTTGGACGTCGGCACCGGCAACGGCGTGGTGGCCTTGATCGCTGCGGAAACCGCGTCAGCACTGGGTCGGCATTGGGACATCGACGCGACCGATCTGGCCCAGATCAATCCGCCCCGCGATGTGCCGGACGGAGCCCGCCGCCTGGCTGGCATCTCCTTCCATGCCGGAGTAGCGACCGAACACCTGCCGTTCGAGGCTGGAAGCTTCGATGCCGTCAGCGGACACTATGCGCTCGAATATACCGACAAACCCGCCGCACTTGCGGAGATCCACCGAGTGCTGAAGTCCACAGGTTCAGCGCGGTTCGTCATGCACAGTGCGGATTCGGTGGTGATCAGGAGCGCATTGTGGTCCTTGGAAGAGGCGGACCTCGTGCTCGGCCAAACCAAGATATTCCGACGCCTGCACAAGCTGTTGACTATGGAGAACGTTGCGCCTGGCACCACGGAGCGGGCCGCCACGGAGTTGCGTTCTGCCATCCAGATTTTGAAACAAGGCATCGAGAAGGCAAAACAGGTCGGGGCCGGCAGGGTATTGAGCGTCGCACTCGATGCAGTACAGAAGCTGCTTGTTGCCCGGAAGCAATTGGACGCGCAAACGGCGGGGCTGGAGGTTGACCGGGCCGAGGGCGAATTGCGGGATTCGGCTCGCCGTCTGAACGACTTGCTCGCCCACGCCCGCACCGAACACGAAATGGAAGACGTCGAAAGGGCCGCAGCCACTGCGGGGTTCACTTGCATCGAGCGCATGCCGCAATTCCATGCCGGCAAGAATCTCGTTGGCTGGCAATTGCTGCTTCGCCGCGCGTGAATTCGCCGGATCGTGCACGATGAGTGAGCGGGCAGAGACGGTTCTCCGCCGGGCGGTGGCGCTGCATCGTCAAGGTCGCCGCAAAGAGGCCATCGATGCCTATCGGCAGTATCTCGCAGCTCGTCCGGAGGCAACCGACGCATGGTACGACCTGGGTCTCCTACTCAAGGCCGAATGCAAATACGATGAAGCCTTGGATGCCTATGAACAGGCGTTGGCACGCGGCGTCAGGCAACCTGAAGAAGTTCATCTCAACCGGGCGGTCATCTACTCGGATCACCTGCGTCGAGACCAGGAAGCAGAGCGCGAGCTGAAGGCCGCGCTGGCGCTGAATCCGGATTACGTGCCGGCGCTCCTGAACTTGGGCAATCTTCACGAGGAGCGGGGCGAACGACAGGATGCCCTTGCATGTTACGACCGGATCTTGGCCGGCGCGCGCGAGACGAACAACCCTCACCAAGATTTGTGTTTTGAAGCCTTGGCGCGCACCGCCAACCTGCGCCCGCCGAGCAGCCAGGACGATCCGGTTCTTCGCCAACTGCGGAACGCCTCCGCAGAGGCCGCAGTGCATGGAAAGGTCGCGCAAGCCAATCTATTGTTTGCGCTCGGGCGTGCTTACGACTCGCTTGACCAGTTCGACCTTGCATTTGACGCCTTCACCCGGGGTAATGAGTGCTTATTGCAGCAGACGGGCAGAACGTATGATCGAGCGCGCGCTGTCCGGCTTACCGATGCATTGATCAAAACGTTCCCCCCTGGCAGCCCGGAAGTGCTGCCTGCGTCTCCCGAAACTGGCGTAGCGCCCTTGTTTATCTGCGGCATGTTTCGTTCCGGCTCGACCCTGATCGAACAGGTACTCGCCTCGCACCCCGAAGTTACTGCGGGTGGCGAGCTCGATTTTCTGTTACGGCTCGCTGCGGGCCGCCTCGCCCCGTTTCCGGCGTCGATGGTCACGCCTGATCCGGAACGCGACGCCGCGCTGTCTGAGGAATATCGGGCTCACCTACTACGTCTATTCCCGGAAGGAAGTGCCGGCAAGTTCATCACGGACAAGCGGCCGGATAACTTTCTGGTGATCGGCCTGATAAAGCGCCTTTTCCCCGCAGCCAAGATCATCCATACCTGCCGCCATCCGCTGGATAACGGTCTGTCGATATTCATGCAAATTCTCAACCACCAGGTGGTCGGCTACGCAAACGACCTCGGTGACATTGGCCATTACTACGGGCAGTACCGCCGACAGATGGCGCACTGGAAATCGCTGTATCCGGAAAGCATCTTCGATTTTGACTACGACGCATTCGTTCGTGAGCCAATGTCGACGTTGGAGCGCTTGTTTGCCTTTCTCAGCCTTGAGTGGGACGATCGATACCTCGAATTCCACAACTTGGGCAACACCGTGAAGACGGCAAGCTACTGGCAAGTTCGCCGGCCGCTTTACGCCAAGGCATCCGGGCGCTGGCGCAACTACGACCAACATCTTGGTCCATTGCGGCAAGCGTTGCGCGATGCAGGGGTTACCGTCGACTGAGCCTCAGGTTGTCAGGTAAGCCGAGTTCAGCCGCCTGGCGCACCGTCTCGGTGTGGATGGCGACGATGTCATCGATGTCGGCGGCATACCCTCCGGCCATGCTGATTGCCAGAGGCAGGCCGTGGTCACTGCACGCCGCGATTACCTGGCGATCGCGTTCGGCCAGACCGGGCTTGCTCAGCGCCAGATAGCCCAGGCGATCGCCGGCGAAGGGATCGGCGCCAGCCAGGTAGATGACGGCGTCGGCGCGAGCGCGCGCAACGGCCAGCGGCAGGTGCTCGGCCAGCGCATCCAGATACGCGGCGTCGCCGGTGCCGTTGGCCAGCGCCACGTCCAGGTCGGAAGCGGACTTTATCGCCGGATAGTTTTTCGCGGCATGCACGGAAAAAGTGAAAATGGAATCATCGCCGGCGCACAACTCCGCGGTGCCGTTGCCTTGGTGGACGTCCAGATCCACGATCAACAAGCGCCGGGCCAGCCCGAGGTGTTGCACGTACCGTGCCGCGACCACCGCATCGTTGAACACGCAGTAACCGCCGCCGCGATCGTAGGCCGCGTGATGCGTGCCGCCGGCCAGGTTGACAGCAATGCCCTCGCCCTCCAGCGCGCAACGCAGGGCCAGCATGGTGCCGCCGCAGGAACGCCGCGAGCGCTCCACCATCGACGCTGACCACGGAAAGCCGATCCGGCGCATCTCGTTGTCGGTCGCCCGGCCCTCGCTCATGCGGCGGACGTAATCCGGGCAATGCACCCGAAGCAGGTCGCTGTCCGACGCCGCCGCCGGTTCGATCAGGTCGATGCCCCAGGCGCCGGCGTGCCGACTCACCTGCTCGTGCAGGCGCCGGTACTTGTGCATCGGAAAGCTGTGGCCGTCCGGCAGCGGCAGCACGAAATGGTGGCAGAAGAAGGCCTTCAAGCCAGTTGCTGGGCGATCCTGCTCTGCTCGGCCTTGAGGGCGGCCGGCGTGCGCTCGCCATAACCGGCCAGATATTCGCCGATCGCTTCCATCTCCGCTTGCCAGCCGGCGCGGTCCACGTGCAGCAACTTGTCGAGCGTGGCCGACGGCATGTTGAGACCCTCGGTGTTCAGGTCGCCGGCCTTGGGCAAGTTGCCGATCGGGGTTTCCACGGCGTCTGCCGTGCCTTCCACGCGCTTGAGCATCCACTCGAGCACGCGCAGATTGTCGCCGAAGCCCGGCCACATGAACTTGCCGTCCTCGCTCTTGCGGAACCAGTTGACGTGGAAAATCTTCGGCAGTTTGGCGCCAGCCTTGTCGAACGAAAGCCAGTGCTCGAAATAGTCGGCGAAGTTGTAACCAGCGAAAGGCTTCATCGCCATCGAGTCGCGACGCACGACGCCGACGGCGCCAGTGGCGGCCGCGGTGGTTTCCGAGGCCATGCTGGCGCCCATCAGTACACCGTGGGTCCAGTCGCGCGCTTCGAATACCAGCGGCACCAGCGATTCGCGACGGCCGCCAAACACGATCGCCGACAAGGGCACGCCCTCCGGATCTTCGGACCGCGGCGTGTAGCTGGGGCATTGCCGGGCGGATACGGTGAAGCGCGAATTCGGATGCGCCGCGGGACCGTTGTCCTTCACGTACGGACGTCCCTGCCAATCGGCAACCGGCACGGCGTCGGACAAGCCTTCCCACCACGGCTGCTGGTCGGCGGTGACGGCGACGTTGGTGAAGATCGCATCCTTGTCGAGCATGGCCAGCGCATTGGGATTGGTCTTGGCGCTGGTGCCCGGCGCGACGCCGAAGAAACCGGCCTCGGGATTGATCGCGTACAAGCGGCCATCGGGACCCGGATGCATCCAGCAGATGTCGTCGCCGATCGTCCACACCTTCCAGCCGTCCTGGCGATAGCCTTCCGGCGGAATCAGCATGGCCAGGTTGGTCTTGCCGCAGGCGCTCGGGAAGGCCGCGGCAACGTAGTGCGTTTCGCCCTGCGGATTCTCGATGCCGACGATCAGCATGTGCTCGGCCAACCAGCCTTCGGTGCGCGCCTGCCAGGAGGCGATGCGCAGGGCATGGCACTTCTTGCCGAGCAGCGCGTTGCCGCCATAGCCGGAACCGAAGCTCTTGATGCTCAGTTCTTCCGGGAAATGCATGATGAAACGACGCTCGGGATCGAGGTCGCCGATCGAATGCAGGCCCTTGACGAAGTGGCCCTCGCGCTCGATGCGCGCCTGCGCGGCGGCGCCCATGCGGGTCATGATGCGCATGTTGGCGACCACGTACGGACTGTCGGTGATCTCGATGCCGCACCGCGCCAGGGGCGAATCGATCGGCCCCATGCAGTAAGGCACCACGTACATGGTGCGACCACGCATGCAGCCTTCGTAAAGCGCGTCCATCCGCGCGTGGCCGTCGGCCGGGGACATCCACGGGTTGTTCGGGCCGGCGTCATCCTGCTCGGTGGTGCAGACGAAGGTCAGGTGTTCGACGCGGGCGACGTCCTGCGGATTGGAACGATGCAGGTAGCAGTCCGGATGCGTTTGTTCATTGAGCTTGACCAGGTCGCCGGTGGCCAGCATCAGCTCGGTGAGCTGGCTGTTTTCCTGCTCGGAACCGTCGCACCAATGGATACGGGAAGGCTGGGTCAGGGCGGCGACGGAGTCGACCCATTGGCTGAGGGCGGCAAGCTTGCTGGACATGACAAAGGGCTCCTGGAGGGGCCATCAGGGAAAAGGTTGGTGGCGCCGAACCGCCGCGCCGATGCCACGATTCTAACCGGTCACTCTGGAATCAGCGTCGTCGCGACGTGGCTGACGTAGGCTTCGAACTCGTCGTGGTGCAGGCGCGGCTGATCCAGCTGCAGGGACAGCTGTAGGAATCCTACATAGGCCGCATAGGCAAGCCGCGCGCGGTTCTGCGCGTCCTGCCTGGGCAGGCCGGCCTGGCGAAAACTGGCGGTGAGATATTCCAGGCGCCGCGATGAGACGCGACCGAGCACCGGCTTGACGACCGGATGGTCGAGCGCCTTCAGCAGCTCGGAATAGATGATGTGCGTCTTCGGTTCATGCGCAACCAGCTGGAACAGCTCGCGCAAACGGACCCGCGGATCGGACACCGCCTCCATCTTGCCGAACACCGTTTCCTGCTCGGTCCTTTCCCAGCGCTCCAGCGCGGCCACCAGCAAGGCTTCGCGCGAGGGGAAATGCCAATAGAAGCTGCCTTTGGTCACGCCCAGGCGCCGGGCAAGCGGCTCCACCGCCACGGCCGCCAGGCCCTGCTCGGCGATGACGTCCAGCGCGGCGATTGCCCAGTCATCGGCACTCAGGCGCGGCTTTTCAAATTTCTGTTCGATGGCGACCATACGGTGCAAGTTTAACGGTGATAGCGTTGCAGCGGGAATGGATCAATCTTGCACCATACGGATTGGTATTGACAGCATCCCGCCACGTTACCATACTTGCCCGTATGGAAAATGCGTTCCAGCACCAGCTGCACCCGTCATTCGAGATCTCGCGCTTCGCAAGCGTGGACGGGCTTGGCCTGGCAGCGACCAGTATCCAGGGCGCCGGGCAAGCCGTACTGCTGGCGCATGGCTTCGGCCAGACCCGGCAAAGCTGGTCGGCGACCCAGGCGCGCCTGGCCGCCGAGGGCCACCCGAGCCTGGCCTGGGATATGCGGGGCCATGGTCAGTCGGACCGTAATCGAGTTACTTCGAGCTACTGCGCGGAGCAGTTCATAGCCGATCAAGTTGCCGCCGCCGCCCTGCTCGGCGACTCCCCGGTCCTGGTCGGCGCCTCGATGGGCGGCCTCACCGGCTTGCTGGCCCAGGCCGAACAGCGGATTTTTTCAGCGCTGGTGCTGGTCGATGTCACGCCGCGCTGGGAAGCGGCCGGCATGCAGCGCATCCATGAGTTCATGACCGCTCATCCTGAAGGATTCGAGTCCTTCGATCATGCCGCGCAGGTCATCGCCGACTATCTGCCGCAACGTCGGACGCGCAAGACGCCGGCTCAGCTGGCGCACCTGCTCAAGTCCAATGAGGACGCGCGCCTGCAATGGCACTGGGATCCGCGCCTGCTCAGCGAATTCGTCGCCGGCAGCCAGGAGCTGCAGGACGCGCTTTCACTCGCCGCGCGCAAGATCGATGTGCCCGTGCTCTTGATCAGCGGCGGCCGCAGCGACCTGGTGTCCGACGCCACCGTCGCGCACTTCCTGGAGCTGGTGCCGCAAGCCGAGCACATTCGCCTTCCCGAAGCCACGCACATGCTTGCCGGCGACGACAACGACGCCTTCACCGACACCCTGCTGGCTTTTTTTCGCGCACAATTCCCGATCACGAGGTCCGTCGCCGGCCACGCGGTTCCCAGCGAACCAGCAACCGAATCGACGGCATTCGAAAGTACCGCCCCTGGAGTTCCACGATGAGCATCCTGCTACCTTTTCTCCTGCTGCTGATCGTCGGCGGCATCGCTGCCTACCATCGCTTTTCGCTCGCGGTTTTCACGGCGCTGGCGGCCAGCACGCTGGTGGCGGCGGGTCTGGCCGGCGCCAACTTCATCGCAACGATTGTCTGCGCGGTGCTGCTGGCAGTGACCACGCTGCCGCTGTTGATCACACCGTTCCGGCAGAAGTTCGTCACCGCGCCACTGCTCAAGTTCTACACCAGGATCCTGCCGCCGCTGTCCGACACCGAGAAGGTCGCGCTGGAAGCGGGCACGGTCGGTTTCGAAGGCGAACTGTTCTCCGGCCGGCCGCGCTGGGATGTGCTGTTGTCGCAGCCCAAGCCGGAGCTGACCGCCGAAGAGCAGGCCTTCATCGATGGTCCGGTCGAAGAAGTCTGCAAGATGACCAACGATTGGGAAACCACGCACGTGCGCGCCGATCTCGCTCCGGAGATATGGGAGTTCCTGAAGAAGAACAAATTCTTCGGCATGATCGTCGCCAAGGAATACGGCGGCCTCGGCTTCTCGGCCTACGCGCATTCGCGCGTGGTCATGAAACTCGCCTCGGTATCGGCCACGCTCAGTTCCACGGTCGGCGTGCCGAATTCGCTGGGCCCCGGCGAATTGCTCGCCCACTACGGCACCGACGAACAAAAATCCTATTACCTGCCGCGCCTGGCCGACGGCCGGGAAATTCCCTGCTTCGGCCTGACCGGGCCGACCGCCGGCTCCGATGCAACCTCCATTCCCGATTTCGGCATTGTCTGCGAAGGCGACTGGAATGGCGCGCGCGTGGTCGGCGTGCGCATGAATTTCGAAAAGCGTTACATCACGCTGGCGCCGGTGGCGACGATCATCGGCCTCGCCTTCCGCCTGTACGACCCGGACGGTTTGCTCAGCGACCAGAAAGACCGTGGCATCACCCTGGCCCTGGTGCCGCGCAACACGCCGGGCATGGATATCGGCCGCCGGCATTTCGCGTTGAACTGTCCGTTCCAGAACGGACCAGTCTATGGCAAGGACGTCTTCCTGCCGTTGTCGCAACTGATCGGTGGCGAAGACTACGTCGGCCACGGCTGGCGAATGCTGGTGGAATGCCTTTCGATCGGCCGGTCGATCACGCTGCCTTCGACGTCCAGCGGTGCATCGAAGCTGGCGTCGGTGGTCACCGGCGCCTACTCGCGCATCCGCAAGCAATTCGGCTTGTCGATCGGCCGCTTCGAGGGTGTCGAGGAAGCGCTTGCGCGCATCGCCGGCAACACCTATGCGATGACCGCGTTGTCGCAAGCCACGGCGGCGGCGGTTGATCGCGGCGAGAAGCCAGCCGTGCCCTCGGCGATCGCCAAATACCATTGCACCGAAATGGCGCGGGAAGTAGCCCGCGATGCGATGGACATCCACGGCGGCAAGGGAGTCATCCTCGGGCCGCGCAACTACCTCGGCCGCGGTTGGCAGGCAGCGCCGATCTCGATCACCGTGGAAGGCGCCAACATCATGACCCGCAGCCTGATGATCTTCGGACAGGGCGCGATCCGCTGCCATCCGTGGGTGCTCAAGGAAATGCAGGCCGCGCAGAATCCGGACCCGGTGGCGCGCCTGCAGGATTTCGACACCAACCTGTTCGGCCATATCGGCTTTGCGATTTCCAACGCCTGGCGCAGCTGGTTCTTCGGCTTCACTGCCGCGCGCCTCGGCAGCGCACCGGGTGACGACTACACGCGTCGTTACTTCCGCAAGCTCAATCGCTATTCGGCTTGCCTGGCCTTGCTCGCCGACACCTCCATGCTGCTGCTCGGCGGCAAGCTCAAGTTCAAGGAGAAATTATCCGGTCGCCTTGGCGACGTGCTCAGCCAGTTGTACCTGGCCAGTGCGATGCTCAAGCGTTATGAAGACGAAGGTCGCCCGGCGACCGAACAACCGCTGCTGGCCTGGGCCTTCCACGACTCGATGCACAAGATCGAACTGGCGATGATCGGCGTGATCCGCAACTTCCCGATCCGGCCGGCGGCGTGGCTCCTGGGCGCCCTGGTGTTCCCGTGGGGTCGCCGTGCACAGGCGCCGTCGGATCGCTTGGGCCATCGCGCCGCGGCGCTGCTGATGACGCCTTGCGACGCCCGCGATCGGCTCGCGGACGGCGTCTTCCTGACCCCTTGCGAAAACAATCCGGCAGGCCGGATCAACGCCGCGCTCGCCACCGTGATTCTGGCCGAGCCGGTGGAGCGCAAGTTCCTCAAGGCGCTCAAGAACAGCGATATCGAAGCGCTCACCTTCCCGGAACAATTGCTCGAGGGTGTCCGCGAGGGCTGGATCACGCCAGAGGAAAAAGCCCAGCTGGAGGAACTGCGCGAGCTGACCTGGGATGCGATTTCGGTGGACGATTTCGATTCCGCCGATCTGGAGTCCGCCTCGCTGCATCGCCAACAGCACCTGCACCGCGCGGCCTGACGCAGGAGTCCGGCGATGAGCAAGCTACTCGCCTTGTGGCGGCGTTCGTCGCGTTGGCCGCTGGGCAACTGGCTGTTCACGCGCGCGGTCTGTTTCAAGGCGCCCTACTTCGGCAGCATTTCGCCGCTGATCGTGACGCTGGAAAACGGGCGCTGCGAAGCCGTGATCAAGGACCGGCGACGCGTGCACAACCACATCGGCACGGTGCACGCGATCGCCCTATGCAATCTCGCCGAGCTCACCGCCGGCGTGATGACCGATGCCAGCCTGCCGCCGGGCATGCGCTGGATTCCGAAAGGCATGACCGTGCAATACCTGAAGAAGGCCAGCGGCGTATTGCGCGGCGTGGCGACGCCGGGCATTCCGCTGGTGACCAGCGCGGCCGCTTACGATCTGCCGGTGAACGTGGATGTGTTCGACGCGGCCGGAGGGCGGGTGTTTTCCGCCCAGATCGGGATGTGGCTGAGTCCGGCGCCGGCGCGCTAGACCGCCTGGGAACGCCGGGGACTGTCAGTCAGCGTGCGGCCCCGTGCGCCGGGGTTCGCACGCGCTGATCATGTGGCCTGCTAGTGCCGGACAACGGTGGGCTTCGCCGTGCCGGTTTCAATCCGTCGCAATTGTTCATGCAGGTACTGCGCTGACTCGACCGTGCGGCCATCGGCAAATCGGATCTGGTATTTCTTGCCGCTCATCGACGAGCCGGTCGCACACAAGCGAATGAAATCCTCCGCGGTCTTGACCCGTTTACCCACGTTCTTCCATTTCAGGCGCAGGTGATCGGCTGCGCGCACGGCATCGTGCTCGCTGCCGTTGCGAATGAACACCGCGCCCGGCAAATGTTCTACCGAAGCAATCAGCGCTTCGATCTTTGCCGTTTCGCTCATAGGTTTTTCCAGATGCGCGACGGCCGTCAACGGCAGCAACAGGGCAAGCATCAAGGCCAACAGGTACTTCATCGATCGGTTTCACAGGGTGAGGTAATTGTCGACAAGCTTAGTGGCCGCGGGCTGAAGCGCCGCGCAATCGCTCAGCGCGATTCAGCTGGCAGCCGGGCTTGCTCGCGGACCACGCGCCAGGCGCCAAAGGTCATCGCCGCGGCGATCAACACGCCGCCGCCGAACACGACCGAAGAACCGAACGCGGAAAGGCCCTTGTGCACCCAGCTGAAAGCCAGGTCGCCGCCGCGGTAGATGACCGTGTCGATCGCCGCCTTGGCCTTGTAGCGGGACTGCCGGTCGACCCGCGTGTAGATGGTTTCGCGCGCCGGCTTGCCCAGGGAAAACTCGCCGGCCCGGGTGGCGATCTGCACCACGGCTACCCAGACCGGCAGCGGCGAAGCCGATAGCAGGGCGAAGCCGGCAAGCACGGCCAGCGCCGGGATCATCAGCGCCGGCCCGACGCCGTAGTTGGTCAGCACGCGCCGGGTCAGGAAAACCTGGATCACCAGGGTCAGCAGGTTGATCCACAAATCCAGGTTGGAATAGAAACGGGTCCGGAACGCGTCTTCGGCGAGCAGCTGCGCGATCTCGCGTTGCTGGTTGTAGAGGATGGTGCCGACGCCCACGCCGAAGAACATCAACACCGTCAGAGCGCGCAACAAGGGATCGCGGGCAATCAGCCGCAAGCCTTCGAGGATTCGGCCGCCCATCGCGTCGTCATCCGAACGACCGCGAGTACGCTCGGCCTGCCGGGCCCACTCGGCCAGGCGCAGGATGCAGACCAGACAAATGGCGAGGCAGACGATCGACAGCAGCATCATGTTGGCGACGCCCAGTTCGACCACCAGCGACCGCGTCAACCACGGCCCGGTCAAGCCGCCGAGCGTGCCGCCGGCGCCGATGTACCCATAGACACGCTTGGCCTCCGCGTTGCTGAAGACATCGGCCATGAAGCTCCAGAACACCGATACCGCGAACAGGTTGAACACCGCCACCCAGATGAAAAACAAGGCGCCACGGCCGGGCATTTCGCGGAAGAACGCCACATAGAAGCCGGCCAGGCAGGCAATAAACAGCAGGTAGACCACGGGCAGGAATACCCGGCGCCGAAACCGGCTGACCAGCCAGCCGTAAGCCGGCTGCAAAAGCACCATGCAGACGAAGGTGCCGGTGAACAAAGCCTGCAGCGTGAAATCGCCCAACGCGATGCCGCGTTCGGCGAACCAGGCGATCATCGCGGGCGAAAACACCGCCTCGACATCCGCGGCGGCGCCCATCGCGTCGCGAACCGGACGCAGCACGTAGTAGCCGGTCAGCAGGAAAAAGAAATAGAGGAAGGACCACAGCAGCGGCGGAAACTCGCGCAGGGCCGCGCGGAGCCGCAGCGCGTGTTGTGACAGGCTGATCGACTCGGTCATGCGAACCCCTCGGTGACGCCGCACAATAGCCAATGCGCGCGCCGGCTGCCAGCGCCGGCGCCCCTGAGTATTTGCTCTACACCACCGGCCTAGCCTCGAATGATTACCGAATGAAGACACGTCCCGTGTACGACTACATCATCGTGGGTGCAGGTTCCTCAGGCTGCGTTCTGGCTAATCGACTCAGTGAAGACCCGGCAGTCCGGGTTCTGCTCCTCGAAGCGGGCCCAAGCGACTGGCATCCGTTCGTGCACATGCCCGCGGGCCTGGCCAAGCTGATCGGCCAGAAGGGCGTGAACTGGGATTACAACACCGCGCCCGAGCCCCGCCTGGGCGGCCGGCGTCTGTGGTGGCCGCGAGGCAAGGTCCTGGGTGGTTCCAGTTCGATCAATGCCATGTGTTACATCCGCGGCCACGCCCGCGATTACGACGAATGGGCCGATCTGGGCGCGGACGGCTGGTACTGGGACAACGTGCTGCCCTATTTCAAGCGCTCGGAGGGCAACTCCCGCGGCGCCAGCAAGCTGCACGGCGGCGACGGTCCACTCGGCGTGTCCGATCCGCGCTACCAGAATCCGCTGTCGCCGGTGTTCATCGAAGCCGCCCACCAGGCCGGCTGGCCGCTGACGGACGATTTCAACGGCGAGTCGCAGGAAGGATTCGGCTGGTATCAGACCACCACCCGCAATGGCGCGCGCAGCTCGGCGGCCGGGGCCTTCCTGAAGCCGGTCCGCGGGCGAAAAAACCTGAAGGTGATTACCGGCGCGAGTGCGTCGCGGGTGACGTTCGACGCCGACGGCCGCGCCAATGGCGTGGTCTATTCGGTGGCCGGCAAGGGCGCCTACTGCGAAGGCGCGAGCCGCGAGGTCCTGCTTTGCGGAGGCGCGTTGAATACGCCGCAGCTGCTGATGTTGTCCGGCATCGGTCCGGCGGCGCACTTGCGCCAGCAGGACATCGACGTGCGCGTCGATCTGCCGGGAGTGGGCGGCAATCTGCAGGACCACCTGGACGTATGCACGATGCAACGCTGTACGCAGCCGATCACCTACGACAAGACCAACGATGTCCTGATCGGTCTGCAGTACTACCTGTTCAAGCAAGGTCCGGGCACCAGCAATATCGCCGAGACCGGCGGCTTCCTGCGTTCGCGATTTGCCGAGGACGAACGGCCGGACGTGCAGTTTCATTTCGTGCCTGCGCAACTCGACGATCACGGCCGCAACCACCTGCCGGGCTACGGCTACACGGTGCACTCCTGTTACCTGCGGCCGAGGAGCCGCGGCCGGGTCTCGCTGGTCAGCAACAATGCGGCGGACAAAGTCCGCATCGAAGCGGCGTACCTCAGCGATCCGGAAGGGCGCGACCAGAAGATGATGGTCGAATGCGTGCGCCTGGCCCGGGAAATCTTCTCCCAGCCGGCATTCGCGCCGTACCGTGGCGAGGAAATATTCCCCGGCGACAAGGTGCAGGACAAAGCCGGAATCATCGATTTCATCCGACGCAAAGCCGAGTCGATCTATCACCCGGTCGGCACCTGCAAGATCGGTCGTGACGACGATCCAGACGCCGTGGTCGACGCGCAGTTGCGCGTGCGCGGCGTCAAGGGCCTGCGCGTGGTCGATGCCTCGGTGATGCCGAAACTGATCGGCGGCAACACCAATGCCCCCAGCATGATGATCGCCGAACGCGCCGCCGACCTGATCCTCAATCGCCCAGCGTTGTAGGAGCGGCTTCAGCCGCGATGCTCTTCGCTTTTCGGCTTTTCTAATCACCGCCCAGAACTACCAACCGCCCGCCGCGGCCAGGCCATGTTGGTCCGCGTCCAGGAAAAAACATCCTGTTTTTTACTGGCCGGCCGCTCCTGCGCATCCTGCGCCCGCGGCACTTATGCATCCATGCATGTCGCCGCTCCTGGCGTCCTGCCCCGCTCGGCCCAACATGCCCTGACCCCGACGTACGGACGGATCGACGTGGACTCGCTCCATGACTTAAAGCAGCGCACGCGCTGCCACCGCTGTCGTGCGCCAGCCATCAGCGCTGGCTCGACAACTAAGTGAAGAAGTGAGAAGCAAATGCTCGCGCTTCGGCGGAGGGTGCCCATCCCCGGCGGCCGTGCGCTGGTTCTGGGCGGTGAGCCGAAGCGCGAGGCTCAGGGCAGTTGGCCGAGGTGCTCCGCGGCCAGTGGCGCGCGTGTGCCGTCCGGCCGTCCGCGTTTGATGGTTTCGATCTGCGCATCGCCTGGCAGTGGCTTGCCGTCGGCTAGGTGCGCCCACATCGCGTCCAGGCCATGGTAGGCGTACGGCAGCATCGGCAGGTAATTCGAGGCCATGGCCGGCAGGCCGAGAAAGGCATCGAAGTGCTGGGCGTTGGCGACCTGCCAGTAGCGCACGTTGCGTCCCTCGGCCTTGGCCCATCGCGCGTAGGCAGCGCCAGTGAAGGCGGCAGGGATCAGCCCGTCGTCGGCGCCGTGCATCACCAGTACCGGCAATCCCGGGCGCGGCAAACCCGAGCGCGTCGCCGCAATGCTTGCCCGTGCTTTGTCCGCGACATCGCCCGAGTCCTGCCAGAGTCCGCGCAGACATTGCAGCCCGGGAAAGGAAGCATCGATGCCGCTCGCCATCTGGTCCCGGATGCCAACTCCGGCTCCCGGCGGAATTCCCGAAGCATCGCTCCACCACGCTGCTTGCTCGGTCACGCTCGAAGCGCGCACCGCGCCACTGCCGTCCACCGCCTGGAAGCTGTAGCCGCAGGGCATGTCCGCGGCGGTCGTGCGCGCGTAGGACGAAGCGTAGGTGACTGCCACCGCGCGCCACAGATCAAATCCGGTGCTCAGTGCTGCCGCGCCAAGAGCGCTGTCTGTCCAGCCGTAAGCGAGTAGGACCGCGCGCGCCTCCTCCGCCTGCTGTTCTGCCGAATCGGCCTGCAACAGACCCGCGCCATGCAACGAAGCGCATCGGGTCGCGCCCGTCGCCGGGCGGGCGCCGCCCGGACGCGCCATCGCCACGGCATCGAACGCGCTGGCATTCAGCGCGCACGGCAAATACAGCGCGGCCTCCGTCGTATAGTCGTAGAGGGCCCGGCCGCCTTGCGCCGAATGAATGTTCGGCGAGATCGCGACCACGCCGTCGAGCCAGTCGCCAGGCAGCTCCGCGGCGCGCAATACGGCGCCCCCGCCATTGGAAACGCCGACGGCAATCACGCGCGTGTTAGCGAAAGTGAAAGCTCGTTCGTCAGGACGCGCTGAAGCCAATACCTGCAGCGCGAACTCAGCCGCTTGCTTGACGTGTCTTCCCCACTCGGCTTCGGGATTGTCCTGCGAATGTGCGTGTTTCGTCGCGATCGGCGCCGGGCCGCCGCGCACGATCGGCGCTGTGCTGAACTCGGTGACATCACCCTCGGCGGCCCGGATTCCGTCCAGCCTCGTCCCGCGTCCAGTGGCGGTATCCACGTAGCCAGTTCCGGCGCCCTTGTCGGTGTAGGCGACGGCGCAGCCATGCGCCAGGCCCCAGCTGCCGGCCAGCGCAATGGCACCGTAGATTCCGCGCGAGCCGGACGATGCGCTGACGACGATGCAGCGCTTGCCCGCATCAAACCCGTCAGGAACCTGCACCATCACGCGGTGCGGCTGGCTGGCGCCGGGTAACTTGGCCAACGCGTGATACTCACGGCCGGGCACCGGCTGCAAGCTGCCGTATACCTCGCCATAAGCACCGCCGGGAGCCAGGTCGGCGATACCGCGCCAATTGCTCCAGATGGCACGCCGTCGAAGCTCGATCGGCGTTGGCTGCGCCGGATCGGCAAATACCGGTGGCGTCGGCCGTTTCAAGCCATCGGCTTTCAGGCCGCCAGTCAGCAGATCGTCGTCGCCGGAAAACGCATGCTGTTCGATCTCCGACACCAGGAAATCGACGCGATCGCCACGCGCGGGCGAGCTGGCGCAGGCAGTCAAGGCGACGATTGCCGTCAACGGCAACAACAAGGTGAGTCGATGCTGGCTCATGGGCACACCCTATCAAGGGTCGCGGAAGCGCGCATCGTACTTTGGTACGAGTTCGCGCGCCGCCGGCCGCTGCTACTTTTTGCTCTGGCCTTACAGGGCGAGACCGCCATGTCCGACAGTTTTCTCCGTGGTCGCTGCGCGCTGGTCACCGGCGGCACGTCGGGCATCGGACTGGCGATTGCGCAGGCGCTGGGCGCCGCCGGTGCGCGCGTGGCGATCAACGGCCTCGGCAGTTCCGATCAAATCGCCACCGCCCTGGCCAGCCTGAGGGCCGCCGGTGCGCTCGATGCGCGCCATTTCGCCACCGACCTGCGTAACGCCAACGACATCGAAACCATGATGGCCGATTGCTCGGCGTGGAGCGCGATCGACGTGCTGATCAACTGCGCTGGCGTCCAGCACATCGCCAGCCTGGCTGAAATGCCGACGGCAGGCTGGGACAGCGTGCTGGCGATCAACCTGAGCGCGGCGTTCCACACCATGCGTCTGTCGCTGCCGTCGATGGCGGCGCGCGGCTTCGGACGCGTGATCAATGTCGCCTCGGTGCACGGCCTGATCGCGTCGGTGAACAAGGCGCCCTATGTGGCCAGCAAGTTTGGACTGGTTGGCCTGAGCAAGGTTGCTGCGCTCGAGTACGCCGCTGTCGGTTCGCGCGCCAGCGGTGGCGTCACCATCAACTGCATTTGTCCTGGCTGGGTCGAGACGGCCCTGATCGAGCCACAGATCAGCGCACGCATGGAATCCAACGGCGGCCATCGCGAAGGGGCCGTGCGCGCATTGCTTGGCGAGAAGCAACCCAGCCTGCGCATGTCCTTGCCCGAGGAAATCGCCGAACTGGTGCTCTGGCTGTGTCGTCCCGCCGCGCACAACCTGACCGGCGCCGCGATTCCCGTGGACGGCGGCTGGACCGCGCAATGACCAATTCTGTGGGAGCGGCTTCAGCCGCGATGCTTTTCGCGATGAGCATCGCGGCTGAAGCCGCTCCTACATGGGGTTAGGAACTAGAATCGCGGGATGACGCGCTTGCTGATCGCCGACGACCACCCGCTGTATCGCCTGGCGCTGACCCAGGCGGTGCGCGGCGTGTTGCCCGAGGCGGAAATCAGCGAAGCGGAAGACTTGCACTCTGCACTTGCCGCCTTGAACAGACGGCCGGACACCGACCTGGTGCTGCTCGATCTGCACATGCCCGGTAGCCACGGTTTGATGGGCCTTGCCTCGCTGCGCGCCGAACATCCCGGTGTCGCGGTGGTCATGATTTCGGCGCATGACGATCCGGTGACGATTCGCCGCGCGCTGGCTTATGGCGCCACCGGTTACCTGACCAAGCGCGCCGATCTGGATGCGCTGCAATCAGGTTTGCGCGCGGTGCTCAACTGCGAGGAATGGCTTCCGCCCGCACTACGCACAGCGGTCGGCGCCATCACGCCATCGCCCCAGGATCGCGACGTTGCGGCCAAACTGGCAGCGCTCAGTCCCCAGCAGTTCAAAGTCCTGAGCCGCGTCGCCGATGGTCGCCTGAACAAACAGATCGCCGACGAACTCGGCATCCAGGAGCGCACGGTGAAAGCGCATATGAGCGCGATCTTCGAAAAGCTCGGCGTCAGGAATCGCACCCAGGCGGGCGTCCTGTTGCGTTCGCTGGAATTATCGGATCCCAGTCGGTCGGCGGTGGACGGCGGCTGATCCTCACGCGTTTTCGCGCGCGGCCACGAACCTGGCCATCACCGATTTCAGCGCCAGCGGTTTCAGCGGCTTGTACAGGAGCTGGCAACCGGCCGCCATCACCGCCCGGCGTACCGTTTCGCTGTGGTCGGCGGTGATGATCACGCAGGGCAGTGCCGGCATCGCCAGGCGATCGCGCAGCATCAATCCGGTCTGTCCGGCGTCTAGGTGATAGTCGAGCAGCAGCATGTCCGGCGCGCCAGCCGCGACCAAGCGCCCAGCCTCCGCCAGGTCGTGCGCGGCCAGTACGTCACACTGCCAACCCGACAACAGCGCCTGCATCGCACGCAAGACTTCCGGGTCATTGTCGACCACCAGCACCCGGCTGCGTGGCACCGCTTGCACTGCCATCGACGCCACCGCCACACGACTGTGCTGTGGCGTCGTCATCGGCACGCCGATCGCGAACATCGCGCCGTGGCCTGGACGCGAACGCAGTTCCAGCCGGTGACCGAGCAAGCGCGTGATGCGATCGGCGATGGCCAGGCCCAGGCCGAGTCCCTGCCCTCCGCGATCGAGGCGACGGAATTCTTCGAAGATCAGTTTTTGGTCGGCTTCGGCGATGCCGGGGCCAGTGTCCCTGACTTCGACCGACAGCTGGTCGCCGCGACGGCGGCAGCCAAGGGCGATGCGGCCGGTCTCGGTGTAACGCACCGCATTGGCCAGGAAGTTCTGCAGTGCGCGGCGCAGCAGCTGCGGGTCGCTGTGGACCCACGCACGCGACGGAATATAGTGCAGGCGCAATTGCTTTTGCTGCGCCAGGACGCGGAACTCGGTCGCCAGGTTGTGCAGCACATCATCGATGCAGAACGCGTGCACGTTGGGCGCCAGGCCACCGGCATCGAGGCGGGAAATGTCGAGCAATCCGGCGAGCAGGCCTTCCGCTGATACCAGGGCGCCGTCGATATTGGCCACCGCCTCGCGGTATTGCTGATGCTCCAGCTGCTGGGCCAGTGCATGCGTGAACAGGTGCGCCGCATTCAAGGGCTGGGCCAGGTCATGGCTGACTGCGGCCAGGAAACGCGTCTTCGCTCGATTGGCCCGCTCGGCTTCACCCTTGGCGCCTTCCAGTTCGGCAGTGCGACCGACGACGCGTTGTTCCAGCGTTTCGGCGATGCCCTTGAGTTCGGCTTCGGTGCGGCGAAAGGCGGTCACGTCGGTGAACGTGGCGACGAAACCACCGCCAGGCATCGGATTGCCGCGAATCTCGACCACGCTGTCGGCGAAGCGACGCTCGGCGACATACGGCGTGCCCGCGCGCATGTGCGCCAGGCGCTTGCGCACTTCCCCGGCCGCATCGCCGTCGGCCTGCGCACCGCTGCCCAAGTTGTGCGCCAGCAATTCCGCCACCGGCACGCCGACGCGGAGCAGAGCTTCTGGATAGTCGAATAGTTCGGCGTAGCGACGGTTCCAGGCGACCAGGCGCAGTTCGCTGTCGACCACGCTGATGCCCTGGCTCATGTTCTCCAACGCGGCCTCGAGCAGACGCTGGTTGAAGCGCAGGGCCTGCGACGCTTCGCCGACTATTGTTGCCACCGTGTCCAGGTCGCGGCCCTGCTCGCGCCGGGCCGCATCAAGCAACAAGCGCGCCGATGCTGCGCCGAGCACGGCAGCAAGTTCGCGCTCGATGCGCTGCTCCACCTGGCTGGGAACGGCGTCGAATTCGCCGGCCTCGGCGAGCAGGTTGCGGACGCGATCTTCGGGCAGGAAACGCGCAGCGATTTCCTGCAAGCGGGCGCGCGCGAATCCGGCGCCGGTCGCGACTTCCGGGGCGATGCCGCGTCGGGACGCGTCGATCCAGGTCACCAGCGTGCCGGCCAGCAGGCTGAGGGTCACCGCGCGAGCCAGCCGGCTCCACTCGCCCAGGCCGAGCAGCTGGTCCGGTGCTACCCACCACATTCCGAACGGTCCATCGTGCAACCACGCACTCGAACCGCCGAATCCTTCCGCAAGTGCCGGCACCAGCAGGACCCAGGTCCAGACCACGACGGCCACGGCCAGGCCGAGCATCACTGCGCGCGGCGGCGTCTGCGGCCGCCACACCGCGAATGCCACCGCGGGCGCGAGGGTTGCCAGCCCGGAAAACGACACCGCACCGATGTCGGCAAGCGCATCGCTGCCGGCGATGGCCCGGCTATAGACCCAGGCCAGCAACACGACCGCCAAGATGCCGACGCGTCGTTGCAGCAACACAGCGCCGCGCAGGTCGCCACCTTCGCCGGAACTGCCTACGGCCCAAGGGCCGCGCACCAACATCGGCGTCAACCAGTGGTTGCCGATCATCACGCTCAAGGCCAGCGTCGCCAGGATCACCATGCCGGTCGCCGCGCTCAGACCACCCAGGAAGGCAAACAAGGCGAGGGCCTCGTTGCCCTGCGACAAGGGCAACGCGAGCACATACAAGTCCGACGGTACGCCCTGCGGCGCCAGCAAGGCATCGCCGGCGCGGGCCAGCGGCAGGATCGGCAAGGCGATCAGCAGCATGTACAAGGGAAACATCCAGCGCGCGGTGCGCAGATGCCGCTCTTCGCGGCACTCCACCACGCCAACGTGAAACTGGTGCGGCAGCGTCACCATGGCCAGCGCGCCAAGCAGGATCAACGTGGGGAAGCCGCTGGCGCCATCGGCGGCGTGCACGGTGCCGGCACTCGCCGGCAGTGCCGGCCCGGACCAGACGAACAGTCCGAGCGCCAACATCGCGCCAAGCTTGAGCAAGGACTCCACCGCCATGGCCATCACCAGGCCGCGGTTGTGTTCGGCAAGCGAAGCGCGACGGGTGCCGAACAGCATGGCGAACAGGGCCATCGCCAGGGCAACGTACAGCGAGCTGTCCTGCCACGGCGACGGCGAGCCCTGGCCGGCATCGGTCAACAGTCCATAGCTCATGGTCACCGCTTTCAGCTGCAATGCGATGTATGGAAGGATCCCGAGTACGGCCACGAACGTGATGGCAGCTGCCAGCCCCGAACTCTTGCCCAGCCGCGTGGCAACGAGGTCGGCCAGCGATGTCGAATTCTGTTCCCGGGCGATGCGGTGCAGCTGGCGCAGGAAGCCAAAGCCAAAGGCGTACAGAAGAATCGTGCCGATGAACGTGGGCGGGACCGGCCAACCCGAACGTTGCGCCTGGGTCACGGTGCCGTAGAACGTCCACGAGGTGCAATACACCGCCAGCGACAGGCTGTAGACCACCGGCCAGTACGGCCCCAGCAACTGCGGATGACGTTCGGCCCAGATCGCGGCGCCGAACAGCAGGCCCAGCCAGAGCAATGCGGCGATTACGACCAGCGGGTCACTGAGCATGCGTCGGCCTGCGAACGAACGCCATCAGGATAGCGCAGCCGATGGCGGCATCGCCTTCCTGCAAAACCAGTCGCGGCCGGCCGCGCACGCGGCCCGTCGCGACTGCGACGTCTCGCCAATCAGAACTCGTAGCGCACCGACAAGCTGACCTGGCGCGGATTGCCATAGAACCCGGTGCGCACGCCCGTGCTCGGAATCACGTAGCCGGTGGTCAGATACTCCTTGTCCGTCAGGTTGCTGCCCTGCAAGGACACCGTCCAGGGGCCGCCGCTTTTCCAGATGATGCCGGCGCCGAGCAGGCCGTAACCGTCCTGGGTGATCGGCTGCGTGACGACATGGGTAATTGGATCCACGGTGACTTCGGTGGTGGCAACCACGTCGCTCTGATAGCTGTAGCCGACACGCATGCTCAGCTCACCGGCGCCGATCGGCTGCCGATACTCGACGTTCAGCGCACCGGAAAAGTCCGGAGCATTGGTGAATTCCTGCTGGTCGGCGATGTTGACGCCCTTGAACATGTACTCGTCGAACTTGGCGTCGAGCGTGGCCAGGTTGCCGCTGATGAACCAATGTTCGTTCGGCCGCACCTGCATTTCCAGCTCCAGGCCACGCACCGAACCCTTGCCGGCGTTGGTGAAGTCGGCGCAGAAGATCGGCACGTTACCGACCACGCAGGAGGTGAATACCGACAGCTGGATGTCCTTGTACTTGTTGTCGAAGTAGGCGACGTTCAGGAACATGCGCTGATCGAAGAAACTCATCTTGCTGCCGATCTCGAAGCTGTCCACCGACTCGTCGTCATAGGGCAGCTGGGTGATCGGCAACGCGCTGGCGCGAATATTGAAACCGCCGGACTTGAAACCGCGCGCGAACAGGCCATACAGCAGCACATCGTCGGTGATCTTGTAGTCAAGCGACACCTTCGGGGAAAAATTGGTGAAGGTCACCGATTTCTCGAAGTCAGCGGCGGTCGCCGTAACGGTCGTAAAGCTGTCATTGCTGTAACTGCGATTGAGCACGTCAGCGGCCTTCTCTTCCCGCGTCCAGCGCAAGCCGCCGCTCAGGCTGAACTTGTCGGTGAGGGCGTAGCTCCAGTCACCATAGACCGCGATGCTCCTGGTATCGACCTGGCCGCGGGTGTCGCCGAACAAACCGGGAAACCCGGGGCCCGGCGGGTTCGGAAAGAACGGCGGCAGGTCGGCGCCCTTCAGGAATATGTTGCGCACCAGTCCGCCGGCCTCGCCTTCGAACCAGTACACGCCGAGCACGCCGCGCGACTTGCCGCCGCCATCGTAGGCGGCCTGGAATTCCTGGCTGAGCTGCTTGTCGTGGTAACCCGCGTGCACATCGGTTATTTCGGCGGGCAGGGTGTCGAAGTCGATCGAGGTCTCGGTGTCCGATTTGCGCCAGGCGCTGATCGATTTCAAGGTCCAGTCGTCGTTCGGCCGCCAGCTGGCGGTCAGGGAGGCGCCAGACATCGTGGTCGAGTTGTCCGCGAACATGCCGCTGCGCACGTCATAGCGGTCGCTCAACGGCGGCAGGTTCGGCACCGACGGATCGAAGCGATTGTCGGTCAACATCTGCGCGCCACGCACGCCCGAACCGTCGATCGTGTGGTCCGCCGAGAATTTGAGGTCGAAATTGCCAGCGTCGGGAAACCAGCCCAGCGTCAGGCGCATCGCCTGGGTGTCCTTGTCGCTGACATCGACGCCGGTGTTGAGGTTCTCGCCGAAGCCACCGCGATTCAGGCTGGCCGCGGCAACCCGCACGCGCACGTTGTTGCCGAGCTCACCGCCAATGGCGCCCTTGAAGTCGGCCTGGCCGTAGCTGCCCGCGGTGATTTCAAAATTTCCCTCGGTTTCGGTCGGCAGGTTGCGCGATACGTACTTGATGGCCCCGCCCACGGTGTTCTTACCGTACAGCGTTCCCTGCGGCCCGCGCAGGACCTCGACGCGGCCGATATCGAACACATCCAGCAAGCCGCCTTGCGGGCGCGCGATGTACACATCGTCCAGGTAGATTCCGACACCCGGATCGACGCCCCACAACGGATCCGACTGACCCACGCCGCGAATGTAGGCCGTGACGGTGGTGTTGTTGCCGCGAGCGGCATAAATGGTCAGGTTGGGGACTTGCGCATCAAGGTCGCCGAGATCGCGGATGTTCAACTTGTCGACCGTTTCCGGCGTGAACGCGGTGACCGCGACCGGCACGTCCTGCAAGGTCTCTTCACGGCGCCGCGCGGTGACGATCACTTTGTCGAGTGTCGCTGCGTCCCTGGGCTTGTCTGCCGTGGCGGTCTGGTCGTCGGCGGCCGCGGCCGGGTTGTCCTGGGCCTGCGCCGTCACGGATAGGCCGAGGATCAGGCCGATGGCCAGACTGAGATGGTTGCGCTTCATGTGCTCCCCTTTCAAACAGCGGACGACCGGACGGCCGAATTGCATTGCAGCCTAGGGCCCACCTGCGCGGCGTGCACTTGTACCTTGGTACAGTGTGCCCGCCGCGCCGCATTGCCGACACTTCCGCGCTACAACCATCGGAAGGAACGAAGGCATGGCCTTTGTGATCGTACTGGCCGCGCTGTGCTTTCTGATGCTGGTCGCGTATCGCGGCTACAGCGTCATTCTGTTCGCGCCGGTGGCCGCCATGGGCGCGGTGCTGCTGACCGACCCGGGGCTGGTCGCGCCGGTGTTCACCGGACTGTTCATGGAGAAGATGGTCGGCTTTCTCAAGTTGTACTTCCCGGTGTTCCTGCTCGGCGCGATCTTCGGCAAGGTGATCGAACTGTCGGGCTTCTCGCGCTCGATCGTCGCCGCGACCATTCGCCTGGTCGGTCGCGAACGGGCGATGCTCTCGATCGTGCTGGTCTGCGCCCTGCTCACCTACGGCGGTGTTTCGCTGTTCGTCGTGGTGTTCGCGGTTTATCCTTTTGCCGCTGAATTGTTCCGCCAGAGCGACATTCCAAAGCGGCTGATTCCGGCGACGATCGCCCTGGGAGCATTCACATTCACGATGGATGCGCTGCCGGGCACCCCGCAGATCCAGAACATCATTCCGACTACGTTTTTCGGCACCGATGCCTGGGCGGCACCCACGCTCGGCGCCATCGGTGCAGTCTTCATCCTGATCAGCGGCTTGAGCTACCTGGAGTGGCAACGGCGCAAGGCACTGGCAGCCGGCGAAGGTTATGGCAGCAGCCTGGTCAACGAACCGGTCGCCTTCACCGAAGACCGGCTGGCCCACCCGCTGCTGGCGATCCTGCCGCTGGTGCTGGTCGGCGTGAGCAACAAATTGTTTACCGCCTTGATCCCACGCGTGTACGGCGCCAGTCACGAGTTCGCCCCGGCGGTGATCGGCGATGCCAAGCCCGTATTGCAGGAAGTGTCCAAGGTCGCCGCGATCTGGGCGGTCGAGGGCGCCTTGCTGATCGGCATCCTCAGCGTGCTGTTGTTCGCCTGGAAACCAGTGCGCCAGCGTTTTGCGATGGGCAGCCAGTCGGCCGTCGGCGGTGCGCTGTTGGCCTCGATGAACACGGCTTCCGAGTATGGATTTGGCGCGGTCATCGCCTCGCTGCCCGGCTTCTTGGTGGTGGCCAACGCATTGCGGGCGATTCCCGATCCCCTGGTCAACGAAGCGGTCACCGTCACCGCCCTGGCCGGCATCACCGGCTCGGCGTCCGGCGGCATGAGCATCGCATTGGCGGCGATGGCGGACACCTTCGTGCAGAACGCGAACGCGGCCGGCATCTCGATGGAAGTCCTGCATCGGGTCGCGGCGATGGCTTCCGGCGGCATGGATACGTTGCCGCATAACGGTGCGGTGATCACGCTGCTGGCTGTGACCGGCCTGACGCATCGGCAAAGCTACAAGGACATCTTCGCCATCACGCTGATCAAGACCGCCGCCGTCTTCGTAGTAATCGCCGCCTTCTACACCACCGGCCTGGTCTAACCAAGCCCTTCAACACTGTAGGAGCGGCTTTAGCCGCGATGCTCTTCGCTCTTCGCTTTATCGGTCTTTCTATTCACCGCCCAGAATCTGCCCCCGCCCACCGCGGCCAGGCCATGTTGGTCCGCGTCCAGGAAAAAACATCCTGTTCTTTTACTGGCCGGCCGCTCCTGCGCATCCTGCGCCCGCGGCACTAATGCATCCATGCATGTCGCCGCTCCTGGCGCCCTGCCCCGCTCGAACCAACATGGCCTAACCCCGACGTGCGGACGGATCGAGTTGGGCTCGGTCGATGATCCAAAGCGATGCAAGCGGCGCTACCCGTTGTCGTGCGCCAGCCAGCAACGTTAGCGCGGCGAAGGGGTGAGGAAGGGCAACGGCAAAGGCTCGCCCTTCGGTACAACCTCTCATCCGAGCCCCGCCCCAACCGAGTGGACGTCGGACCCTGGCAGTGATTGCGACTAGCCGGCCAGGGATGGCCGGCGCGGGCATGGAAACAGGATGTTTCCCATGCCCGAAAAGCAATCGCTGGGTGGGGCCGGCGGCCGGGGGCTGGTTCTGGAACGTGAGTCGGAGCGCGAAGAGAAAGAGCTTCGCGGCTGGCTTCTAACAGACGAATGTCTGGTCAGCCGCTTCTACGTGCGTGGCGGTGGAGGGGCTGGGGGTGAGCGGGGATCGGTGCGTTCGAGCATCGGCGGCAGGGGGCAGTGCAAGGATGCGCAGACGGTTCGCAGGAGTTCCGATTCGGCGACGGTGACCTGGCCGTCGTGACTGACCGCGGCCACTAGGCCTTCGATCAGCAGTTCCTTGCCCAGCGGCTCCAGCGCATCGAGTTTTGGCCATATCTCGTCGAGTGCCGCGAGCATGTCCTTCGGCGGCGCGTAAGGCGCATTCAGGCGCGGGAACACGCGTCCGAGTCCGGCCAGATACGCGCGCGGCGCGTCGGCGGGATTTTCGTGGCCGGCCTGGGCCATGATCGCCAGCAAAGTCACGACAGCGGCGGTGACATCGGCCAAACGCTTGTTACCCGGAACCCACGCGCGGCTCGGGTCGAGCGCCTCGGCGACCTGGGTGCGCAGCAGGCGGCCGAGACAGTACTCGAACAGGCTGACTTCGCCATCGGCGTGCGCCAGCGCGTAGACGGTGTCCATGAACTGCCGCAATTCAGCGCGCGGGCGGCGACGCAACAACGGGAAGGCGAGCGAGGCCAGCGGCAGACGCAACATCGGATTGAGGTCGGTCATGCGGTCGGCGTAATCCAGCGCCTGTTCGGCCGTGCGCACGTCCGCGCGCGCCTTCAGCTCGTATTGCTGGGCCTCGCGGACGCTTCCCGGCGGCGCATGCAGCAGGCCGAGCAGCATCGGCACGACGTCGTCGTGGTCGCGTGCGGCGCGCTGCAAGATTTCCGGAATGGCGTCGTTGATGGTGCCGGCCCGCCGGTAGTCGTCGGCCTGCGGAGCGCCGACCTGGGCGATGACGGCCGGCGGCGAAATCGTCAGGTGGCTATGCAGTCCCGGAAGCACGCTGGCGGAGACCGTATTCAAGCCGAGGGCAATGTCTTCATCCATGCCGACCGGTGGATGCTGCGTCCAGCGTGCGCTGAGTTGTTCCAGCGCCTCCGCTTTGAAGCTGGGATCCAGGGCTTGGATGCGCTGCAGGAGCGGCGGATGCGTGGCCATCAGGCTGGACAGGCGCAGTCCCTCGCCGAACAACATGTGACTGACTTCCTCGGCATCGGAATTACCGAGCTTGGATCCTTCCGGCAAGCCGGCGAGCTTCTTCAACGCGCCGGCGATGCCCGTGGTCTGCCGGGTGAATTGCACCGCCGAGGCATCGGCCAGATATTCGCGCTGTCGACTCAGGCCGGCCTTGATGATGCGGCCGAAGAACAGCCCGATGTAGCCGATGATCAGCAGCCCGAGCGCCACCGCCAGCAGCGGGCCGCTGTCCTTGGAGCGGCTGAACCTGCCGTGCTGCAGGATCTTCTTGCCGATGATCGCCAGCACCAGGATGCCGAACAACAAACCGATCAGGCGAATATTCAGGCGCATGTCGCCGTTGAGCACGTGACTGAACTCGTGCGCGATGACGCCCTGCAGCTCGTCGCGGTTCAGCCGGTTGAGCGCGCCCCGGGTCACGGTGATTGCCGCGTCGCTCGGTGCATAGCCGGCGGCGAAGGCGTTGATCGCCGACTCTTCCTCCAGCACGAAGATTTGCGGCACCGGCACCCCGGACGCGATGGCGATTTCCTCGACCACGTTGCGCAGCCGGCGCAGGTTGAAGTCGGACGTGTCCTCGGCCACCGGTGTGCCACCGAGCTGGTGCGCCACCGCCGCGCCGCCGGTGCGCAGCGACGCGGTCCGGAACACGCTGGCGCAGCCGATGATCGACAGCGTGATGAGACTGGCGAAGAACAGCGCCCCGATGCTGAACTCGCCTTCGCCCAACCCGCCAAATGCCACCAGCAACACCAGGTCGACTGCCGCGACGATGGCAACGACCGCGAGGGCAAACAGGATCATCAGGCGCCGGGATTGGCGCCGGGCAGTATTCTGACGTTCGAAGAAGTTCAGAACGAAACCTTCGGAGCCTCGCGCTTGGCCGACTCGGTGATTTCAAGCAGGGCGGCGGGGGCGAACTGGAACATGCCGGCGACGATGCTCGACGGAAACACTTCGCGCCGGTTGTTGTAGGCCATCACCGAATCGTTGAACGCCTGGCGGGCGAAGGCAACGCGGTTCTCGGTCGAGCTGAGCTCTTCCGACAGCTGCATCATGTTCTGGTTGGCCTTCAGGTCCGGGTACTGCTCGCTGACAACCATCAGGCGGCCGAGGGCGCCGGTCAGTCCCTGGTCGGCGGCAGCCAGGCTCTGCATTGCCGCGGCGTCGCCCGGCGCAGCCTTGGCCGCTGCCAGGCCGGTGACCGCGGCAGCGCGCGCCCTGGTCACCGCTTCGAGCGTCTCGCGTTCGTGCGCCATGTAGGTCTTGGCCACTTCGACCAGGTTCGGAATCAGGTCGTAGCGGCGGGTGAGTTGCACGTCGATCTGCGCGAACGCGTTCTTGTACGCGTTGCGGCTGGTGATCAAGGCGTTGTAGATGCCAACCGCCCAGAACGCGGCGATCACGATCAAGCCAAGTGTCACGAGTACGAACAACATGATCATCACCCCTTCGATTGTTCAGGCCACAGTGCGGAGCGCACGCTAGAATGTGCCTTTCACCGCCAAGCATACGTTGGACATGACACACAAGAAAGTCTGTTTGACCACCCTGCTCGCGATGGCCCTGGTGCCGACGCTGTCCCTGGACGACAGCGCCGCCGCGGTTCGCCGTGTCGACGCCAAGCCGATCGCGGCGCCCGCACGGCCCGGCATCGCCGACATATCGCAGTCGGCCCGGCAGGTCGAGCGTCTGGCCGAGCAGTTGATGGCCGAGAAAAAGCTGCCCGGGCTGGCGCTGGCGATCGTGCAGAACGGCAAGGTCGTTTCCATGCGTACTTACGGCGTCACCGGCGCGCCCGGCAGCCAGCCGGTCACCAGCGACACCGTGTTTCGCCTGGCCTCGCTGTCGAAGGCGTTCGCGGCCACCCTTAGCGCGCAGCTGGTCGCGGAAGACGCGATGAGTTGGGACAGCCCGATCATCAACCAGTTGCCGGCGTTCAAGCTGCGCGACTACGCCAGCGCGCAGACGGTCAGCGTGCGCGACATCCTCAGCCATCGCGTCGGCCTGACCCACAACACGTTCGACCGCGACCTTGAGCGCGACGAACCTTTCCCCTTGCTCGCCGAGCGTTTGTCCGATGCACCCATGGCGTGCACGCCTGGCGATTGCTACGCCTACCAGAATGTCGCCTTCAGCCTGATCAGCGACCTGGTGTTCGCGGCGACCGGCGATTTCTATTCGCACCAGGTCGAGAAACGCATCTTCCATCCGCTGGGCATGTACAACAGCACCTACGGGCGTCAGGCGCTGGAAGCGAGCCCAAGCTGGGCACGACCGCATGTGCGCACGCGCGGCGGCTGGGCGCCCGTGCGGCCCAAGGAGAGCTACTACCGGGTGCCGCCCGCGGCCGGCGTCAACGCCAGCATCCACGACATGTCGCAATGGCTGATCGCGCAGACCGGTCATCGCCCCGACGTGCTTCCAGCGACGCTCCTCAACCAGATTCACACGCCGCAGGTGAACACACCGGGCGAGACACGCGGCTCGCCATGGCGTCGCGAGCGGCTCCGCCACGCCTACTACGCACTCGGCTGGCGTGTGTATGACTACTCGGGCCACACGCTGGTGTTCCATGGTGGCGCGGTGCAGGGCTACCGCGGCCTGATCGCGATCCTGCCCAACGAAGACGTCGGCATGGTGGTGCTCTGGAACAGCGAAAGCTCGGCGCCCTCGGGCTTGCTACCCAGCCTCATGGACCGCGTCCTCAACCTCCCCACCAAAGACTGGCTAGGCGTCGAAGACAACTGACCCCGGATCTTGTGGGAGCGGCTTCAGCCGCGATGCTCTTCGCTCTTCGCTCTTCGTTTCACCGCCCAGAACTACCACCCGCCCGGCGCGGGCATGGAAACAGGATGTTTCCCATGCCCGAAAAGCAATCACTGCCTGGGGCCGGCGGCCGTGCGCTGGTTCTGGGCGGTGGATAGAAGAGCGAAGAGCGAAGTGCCAAGAGCTAGGAGCTAGGAGCTAAGAGCTATCGCGGCTAAAGCCGCTCCCACAATGGAGGTCAATGCGGGGGAATTGCGGGCAAGAAAAAAGCGCCTTGCGGCGCTTGATTCTTTCGGTACTTTCCGTGCCCGGGAAAGTCTCTCTCCCCGCCTGGGCTACACGGGGAGAGAGTCGAGATTACAGCTATCGGGTACTGCTGATTACATCGCCGGAGCGACAGGCATCGCCGGCATGGCCGGGGCAGCCTTACGCTTTGCAGCAGGCTTTTTAGCAGCCTTCTTCTTTGCCGCCGGCTTCTTGGCAGCCTTCTTGGCGGCCGGCTTCTTGGCAGCTTTCTTGGCGGCCGGCTTACGGGCTGCCTTCTTGGCGGCCTTCTTGGCTGGCTTGCGCGCTACTTTCTTGGCGCCTTTCTTGGCAGCTTTCTTGGCCGCTTTCTTGGCCGGCTTCTTAGCTACTTTCTTGGCAGCCTTCTTGGCGGTCTTCTTGGCAGCCTTCTTGGCTACCTTCTTGACTGCCTTCTTGGCGGTCTTCTTGGCGGCCTTCTTGGCCGGACGTTTTGCAGTCTTCTTTACAGCTTTCTTAGCGGCCTTCTTGGCCGGTTTTTTCGCAGCTTTCTTGGTAGCCATGGTCAACTCCTCGTCAGTTGGCTTTTGGACGCCCAGTCACAAAGGCACCGCCACGGAAGGATTTCCGTGACGCACCGCAGCAGCGTCGAAACGTTGCCGCGGATTGGTTGGCGGCGTGGGATCGCCGCTCATGAAAACGCCCGGACCATCACTGATCCGGGCGCGGAATGGGGTGTTGTACTGCGATGTCTGGACCCGTTTTTCGGGGGAAACGAACCCTGTGTCCACCGTAACGTCGTCCTGGGCAGAGGTCTTTATGGAGTCGCGAGTTGTTGACTGGTTCGTGATGACTCTCTTCCGCAGTAAGTGTCTGCTGGGCGAAAGCTAATCACGTGATTTTACGATGTCAACCATTTTGCAGAAATATTTTTCCGACGGCTCGGCCAGGCGTGCCGCTCGGTGACCGCGATCGCTTCCGTCCAGACGCCCTCCGACCGTCGGAAATTTTTGGCGGCTGAAAAAAAAATGCAGTATTTGCCGGGTTTGCGTTGCGATCAGAAAAAAATCCGCGAGTGCGGGCAATTAAAAAAAGCTCCCGCCACCGGCGTCCGACGGCGCCGACGAACGGCGGAGCCGACGTTTCCGCCCGGGTAAAAAAAATGCCGCCGAAGATGCCGATTTGGCAAAACTGCGCGGATTTTTTCCGGCCGCGAAACCGGAAAAAGAAAAAGTCCGCGGCGTTTCGGCCGCGGACTTTCCGGTTTCTCGAAGGCGGACGGAGCTGAAGTCCGCTCAGGCGAGCGCGCGCTCCAATGCGGTGGCGAATGCCTCGATGTCGGCCGCGCTCTTGGTCTCAGTGGTGCAGGCGAGCAGGACGTTTTCCAGCGCCGGATAGTCGCGACCCAGGGCGACGCCAGCCAGGATGCGCTGCCCGGCGAGTTGCTCGATAACCGCATGCGCCGGCTTCGGCAACTCGAATGCCGCCTCGTGGAAATGCGACTGACCGGCGAAGCGCGCACGCACGCCGGGGATCTTCTGCAGCCGCGCGGTCAGCGCTGCCAGGTTGGCGGTCGACGCGGCAGCGACGCGACGCAATCCTTCCGGGCCGGTGATGGCCATGTAGATGGTGGCGGCCGTGACCAGCAAGCCCTGGTTGGTGCAGATGTTGGACGTCGCCTTCGCGCGCCGGATGTGCTGCTCGCGCGCCTGCAGCGTCAGGGTGTAGCCGATGCGTCCGTCGAGGTCGGTGGTGCGGCCGACGATCCGTCCAGGCATGTTGCGCACGATGTCCTTCCTGCAGGCCAGGAAGCCGAAGTACGGTCCGCCCGACGACATCGGCACGCCGAGCGGCTGCCCGTCGCCGCAGACGATGTCCACGCCCTTCGTGCCCCAGCGGCCGGGCGCCTTGAGCATCGCCAGCGACATCGGGTTGACCACCGCGATGGCCAGTGCGCCGCGCGCCTGCGCCCAGTCGGTGAGCGCATCGACTTCCTCGAGTACGCCAAAGTAGTTCGGCTGCGGAATGACCAGCGAAGTGAACTCGCCCTGCACCGCGTCGAGCGTGGCCTGGTCGAGGCGGCCGTCCGGACAGGGCAAGGTCACGATCTCGATGCCTTGCATGTCGATCATGGCTTTCAGCGTTCGCCGGTACGCCGGGTGCAAGGACTCCGGTACCAGCACGCGCCGGGCGCCGCCCTTCTTCTGGCTGCGTTCTGCCATCAACACCGCCTCGGCGGTCGCGGTCGCGCCGTCGTACATGGAGGCGTTGCTGATGTCCATGCCGGTCAGGCGGGTCATCATGGTCTGGTATTCGTAGATCAGCTGCAGCGTTCCCTGGCTTGCCTCGGCCTGGTACGGCGTGTACGCCGAATAGAATTCGCCACGCCCGACGATCTGCCAGATCGCCGCCGGGATGTGGTGCTCGTAGGCGCCGGCACCGGCGAAATTCATTGCCGTTTCGTCCTGGCCGGCACGAGCCTTCATCAGTCGCACGACATCCATCTCGTTCGCGGTCTCCGGCACGTTGGCCAGCGACTTGATGATCAGGTTGGCGGGAATCTCGTCGAACAGATCGTCGATGCTGTCGGCGCCGATGGCCTTGAGCATGGCCTGGACGTCGGATTCGGTATGCGGCAGGAACGGCATGGGATGACTCGCTATGTGCTGATATTTCGGTGGCGCCTAAAAGCGCAACGGCCGCACAGGGCGGCCGGGGCGGCAGGCGGGTCGAGGTGACTCAGTGATCTTCGCTCTCGAGCAATTCGGCATAGTCGTCCGGCGACAGCAGGTCGTTGAACTGATCCATGTCGTCGGGTGCGACCACCAGGATCCAACCCTCGCCGTAGGCGTCTTCGTTGATGGTTTCCGGCTTGTCGGCGAGCGCGGTGTTGACCGCCACGACCTTGCCCGAAACGGGACTGTAGACGTCGGACGCGGCCTTCACCGACTCCACGACGGCGACGGCGCCGCCCAGGGTCACGCTGTCGCCGACGCTCGGCAGTTCGACGTAGACCAGATCCCCGAGCAGGCTCTGCGCGTGATCGGAAATACCGACGGTCACCTGACCGTTGTCCTCGATGCGGGCCCATTCGTGGGATTTCAGGAACTTCAGGTCGCCGGGGATTTCGCTCATGGCTGCACTCGTCTGGATGGGGCGGGGAGGCGGAAGGGTCGGGATAGTTTAGCTGGAGTGCGCTCGGCTTTCAGCGGAATCGATACGCTGCATGGTCCTACACGCCCGGCTGGGCGGCGCCGTCGCGCACGAACGGGTACTTGACCACGCGTACCGGCAAGCGCTTGCCGCGGATGTCGACTTCGATATCGCCCAGCTGGCCGCTCGGCACCCGCGCCAACGCGATCGCCTTGCCCAGCGTCGGCGAAAACGTCCCGGACAGGATCTCGCCCTCGCCGGCCGCCGTGAACACGGACTGGCCGTGACGCAACACGCCCTTGTCGTCGAGCACCAGGCCGATCATCTGTCGCGGTACGCCCGCGGCTTTCTGCTTTTCCAGCGCCTGGCGACCGGTGAAGTCGCGGTCCTCGTCGAGCGCCACGGTCCAACTCAGGCCGGCTTCGAATGGCGACACGCTTTCATCCATGTCCTGGCCGTACAGCGCCATGCCCGCTTCCAGGCGCAGCGTGTCTCGCGCGCCCAAGCCTGCCGGCTTGACGCCGGCGGCGAGCAATCGATTCCAGAACCCAACCGCGTCGCGCTCGGGCACCATGATCTCGAAGCCGTCTTCACCGGTGTAACCGGTGCGGGCGATGAACATACCGTCCGCCTCGGTGGCGACGAACTTGCCGAGCTTGCCGGCCGCCTTCGCCGCGTCCGGCGACAACAGGCCCAGCACCTTGTCGCGCGCGTTCGGGCCCTGCACCGCGACCATCGCCAGGTCGCGTCGCTCCTTGATCTGGATGCCGAACGGCGCCGCTTGCGCGGTGATCCACGCCAGGTCCTTGTCGCGCGTGGCCGCGTTGACCACGACCCGGAAGAAGTCTTCGTTCAAGTAATAGATGATCAGGTCGTCGATCACCCCACCGTTGGCATCGAGCATGCACGAATACAGCGCCTTGCCCGACTTGCTCAACTTGTCGACCGAATTGGCGACCAGCTTGCGCAGGAAGGGACGCACCTGCGCGCCGTGCATGTCGAGTACGGTCATGTGCGAAACATCGAACATGCCGGCGTCGCGCCGCACCTGATGATGCTCTTCGATCTGCGATCCGTAATGGATGGGCATGTCCCACCCGCCGAAGTCGACCATCTTGGCGCCGAGGGCGCGGTGGGTGGCGTTATAGACAGTCTGCTTGGTCATCATCGATCCAGGGCAACAGAAAAGACCCCGATTATCGCAGACCAGCCTTCCTGTGGGAGCGGCTTCAGCCGCGAAGCCCCTGCCCTTCGCTCTTCGACTCACCGCCCAGAATCAGCGCACGGCCGCCGGCCCCAGCCAGCGATTGCTTTTCGGGCATGGGAAACATCCTGTTTCCATGCCCGCGCCGGCCATCCCTGGCCGGCTTGTCGCAATCACTGCCTGGGTCCGACGTCCACTCTGTTGGGGCGGGCTTCTTCAATGAGCGAAGCCAAGCATGTAGGCGCCGTGCACGATCTTTCTGCTCTCATGCAATTCAAGGCGAACCAGTACCGGGGGACGTCGGGGGTGGGCATCCTCCGCCGAGCGGGGCAGGACGCCAGGAGCGGCGGCCACTGGAAAACAGGATGTTTTCGAGTGGACGCGGCGGAGGATGCCCACCTCCGGCGGCCGCGCGGGAGTTCTGGGCGG